>Ga0182027_10000922_pt1 | contig 49589 bp, 42 predicted proteins | sample 712E1DmetaG_FD_121300 | JGI IMG/M metagenome (GOLD analysis project Ga0182027, IMG submission 121300) | Permafrost microbial communities from Stordalen Mire, Sweden - 712E1D metaG (Illumina Assembly) | ecosystem: Environmental > Terrestrial > Soil > Wetlands > Permafrost | place: Sweden...
AAGGTGTTGAATATTTTAATGATTCAAAAGCTACAAATATTGATTCTGTAAGCGTTGCATTAAAAAGTTTTGAAAAACCTCTCTACTTAATTCTCGGGGGTAAAGATAAAGGTAATAATTATGATCAAATTAAAGACCTCATAATAAAAAAAGTAAAAAAAATATATGCAATTGGTTCATCTGCTGAAAAAGTTTATAATTATTTCAATACAATAGTTTCTACCGAAATAAAAAAAACGATGGAAGATTGCGTCTTAACTGCACATAAAGAGGCTGAAAGCGGATCTATAGTATTACTGTCTCCGGCTTGTGCAAGTTTTGATATGTTTGATAGTTATGAACATCGAGGAAAAGTTTTTAAAGAAATAGTGTACAAATTGAATTAATGAATACTTACGTCAAAATATTGATACTAATAGTAATTGGTTTTATTGCACTGGGTGTTATAATGGTTTTTACTGCTAGCGGCACTTATAGTTTAATGAGATTCAATAATCTGTATTTTTTATTTAGACAGCACTTTTGGAAAGTGCTTGCAGCTTTAATTATGATGGTAATATTTTCAAAGATACCTTATGACAAATATAGAGATTACAGTAAATGGCTGCTTTATATAATCATTTTAGTTCTCGTTTTTACCTTCTTATTTGCACCTAAGGTTAAAGGTGCTCAGCGTTGGATTAATCTCGGAATCATACAATTCCAACCATCGGAGGCTGCGAAAGTTCTTCTGATAATCCATTTATCAGTTATGCTAGAACGCATGGGCGATAAATTAAAAGATTTTCAAAAGGGATTAAAATATCCTCTTATTTGGATATTAATTGTAAGTTTTCTTGTATTGATTCAGCCAAATGTAAGCACCAGTGTAATAATTGTAATAACATCATTTGTTCTTATTTATATCGCCGGAGGCAGGAAAATACATATTCTAGAAATTGTAGCACCGGCTACAATTTTAGTTGTATCGATTGCAATGATGTTCAATCATTCAAGAGAAAGAATTTTAACCTATTTACATAGTCTTTTTAACGGCGGTGATATTAATATTCAGGTCAAACAAGCGAAGATAGCTCTTGGCAGCGGTGGTTTGCTTGGTGTTGGACTAGGACATTCCAGACAAAGCGATTTATTTTTACCTGAATCCTATGGTGATTTTATTTATTCTATTCTCGGAGAAGAATTAGGTTTTGTAAGCGCAGTATTGTTGCTTTTTATTTATTTGATGTTATTTGCCATATGTCTAGTAATTGCAAAGAAGGCACAAGATTCGTTCGGTAAGTTGCTTGTTCTTGGTTTAGGGTTCAATATAATAATTAGCGCGTTTATTAATGCAGCCGTAGTTACAGGTTTAATTCCTACAACAGGTATTACTCTTCCATTTATAAGCTTCGGAGGAACATCCATTATTCTTTTCGCAGTCTCAATTGGAATAATAATTAATGTAGGAAGACAAACAGTGAAAACAACAGAATTAAAATTAGCCCAAGTCGGATGAAGAAAGGAAATTCATATAGGTTTATATTCGCAGGTGGAGGAACCGGCGGTCACTTATATCCGGCTCTTGCTATTGCTCAATATATCCGAACAATAAAACCTGAAGCAGATATATTATTTGTTGGCGCAAAAAATAAACTCGAGTCACGAGTTGTGCCTGCTTACGGGTTTGATTTTAAGTCGATTTGGGTAAGCGGATTTTCGCGAAAATTTAAGTTGAACAATTTATTATTTCCTGTAAAGCTCATTGTGTCAGTGATCCAGTCTCTTATTATTAATATAGTATTTAAACCTCACGTCGCGATTGGAAGCGGAGCATATGTTTCTGGCCCTGTAATTTGGGCTGCATCTATACTCGGCGCTAAAATAATATTACTTGAACAGAATAGTTATCCCGGTTTAACAAACAGACTACTTGAGAAAAAAGCATCTGAAATTCATTTAACTTTTGAAGAATCAAAAAAATTTTTCAAGGATGAATCAAAACTTAAATTAACCGGTAACCCAATTAGAATGAATTTAACTCTGAGTGATAAATCTGAAATGAAAAAATATTTTGGATTGGATCCATCTAAAAAAGTTTTATTGGTTTTAGGCGGAAGCGGGGGAGCCAGATCTATAAATGAAGTTGTTGCGGGTAATGTAAATAAATTAACGGATAACAGAATACAATTAATTTGGCAAACAGGACAATATTATTTCGAACAGTATAAATATTTAACTAATAATTCAGTGAAAGTATTCTCATTTATTGATGATATGTCAGACGCATTTTCAGCATGTGATGTTGTGCTAGCCCGTTCAGGTGCTACAACAATATCTGAAATTTCTTATCTAAGGTTGCCTGCAGTTTTTGTCCCTTCCCCAAATGTCGCAGCAAATCATCAATATCTGAATGCTAAAGCATTGAAGGAAGCAGGTGCCGCTGAATTAATTGAAGATAAAAATTTAAAAGATGAGTTTTTACCGGTAATTAATGAAATTATATTTAACGAAGCCCGGCAGGAAAAGTTTAAGAAAAATGTTTCTGAATTTGCAAAGCCATTGGCAGCTAAAATAATAGCTGAAAGAGCTATCAATTTTGCTGGGATAATCTGAGAGAGAATTAGATTATGATGATGAAAACAATAAAAAATATTCATTTTGTCGGAATTGGCGGTATAGGAATGAGTGGTATCGCAGAGATATTATTAAGTCAGGGTTTTAAAGTAACAGGATCCGATTTAGCTAAAAGCGATGTGACTGAAAGGCTTGAAAATCTCGGAGTTGTAATTTATGAAGGCCATTCACCGGAAAATTTAAAAGAAGTTGACGTACTCGTTTATTCATCCGCTGTAAATCTGGATAATCCGGAAGTGAAAGAAGCTATTTCAAGAAAAATTCCTGTTATTAAACGATCTGAAATGCTTGCTGAATGTATGCGTATGAAATATGGAATAGGAATTGCGGGTACACATGGAAAAACAACAACTACTTCAATGGTTGGTTTAGTTTTAACTGAAGCGGGAATTGATCCGACAATTATTGTTGGAGGTAAATTAAGCGGTCTTGGAGGAACGAACGCACGCTTGGGTAATGGCGATTATATTGTTGTTGAAGCAGATGAATTTGACCGAACATTTTTAAAACTTACTCCGGTAATTGCAGCTGTTACTACTTTGGAAAAAGAACATCTGGATACCTACAAAGATTTAGAAGATATAAAACAGGCGTTTGTGGAATTTGCCAATAAAGTCCCTTTCTTTGGCTTTGTTGTTTTGTGTCTTGACGAACCGGCTCTTCAGGATATAATCCCTCAAATTAATAAAAAAATTTTTACATATGGTATTACACCGCAAGCTGATGTCCGCGCTATTAATATTACCTATTCCGGAAATAATACCGAATACACGGTAATTTATCTTGGTCAAGAACTTGGCAGGATTAAATTGAATGTACCAGGTTTGCATAATATTAAAAACTCACTTGTTGCTGTGACAATTGCCAAAGAGATGGGAGTTGATTTTAACCTGATAAGAAATACACTCGAGTCTTTTAACGGTGTATACCGTCGGTTTGAAATTAAATATAACAATTCAATAATGGTAATCGATGACTATGCCCATCACCCTACTGAAATTAATGTAACTCTTGATGGAATTAGAAGAGGTTGGAACAGGAGATTGATAGCAGTCTTTCAGCCTCATTTATATTCACGAACGAGAGACTTTTATGCGGAATTTGGGCGTTCATTTTTAAATTCAGATATCTTTATTTGTACGGACATATATCCTGCGCGGGAAAAATCAATTGAAGGAATAACCGGCGAATTAATTGCGAATACTGCTAAGAATTTTGGACATAAAAATGTTTTCTATGAACCGGATAAAACCAAAGTGCCGGATCTTCTCCAGAAAATTTATAAATCCGGAGACATTATTATAACTCTTGGTGCGGGTGATATTTGGAAGCAGGGAGAAAAGTTTATTTCTTTATTGAAAAAAACAATATGATCAAATGAATAAAGTAATAAAAATATTAAATATGGTTTTTTTGGTTGGTATACTTGGTGGTGTGTTTTATTTATCTTTTAATTTAAAAAGTAAATCTGTTGCCATAGTTCAATCAATCTCGATTGAAGGAAATGAACATTTAACCTGTGAACAATATTTAAATTATGCGAACTTGTCAGATAAAAATACATATCCTGCTCTATCATTACAATTGATTAAAAACAGGCTTGAAAAACATCCCTATGTCGAACATGCTGATGTACGTTTTACAGGAGAAGGCAAAGTCATTATAAAAATATTTGAAAAAGTATTTGAATCGCTGATATTAAAAAATGATGAACATTACTTATTAAGTGACAGAATGCAGATATTACCCGTTTTGCCTGAAGCTAAGAAAATTGATATCCCGGTAATTTGTGTAGATTCATCAATGGGTGGTTTCAAGGTTTTATCTACTCTTAAGAATAATAACGAAATACTTACCATAGTAAAATTAATAGCTGTCGTAAAATTATTAAACCCTGAATTGTATGATAATCTTTCTTTGATTGATTTGCAGAATAATAAAGATATTGTTATGGATTTGTCATCTGTGAATTATCAAATCAGACTTGGAAGAGGAAGTGAAATAAATAAAATCATATACTTTAGTAATTTTTGGAATTATTTGAAGGGAAAAGAGATAAATCAATACCTGGAGTATGTCGATTTACGCTATAGTGGACATATATTCTTAGGTATCATTGAACCGGGCAAAGAAGAGGGAAATAAAAAGTCATGAAGAAAAATGTAATTGCTGGTTTAGATCTTGGAACAACGAAAGTTTGCGCCGTAATTGCTGAACAGGTTGACAATAACCTTAATATTCTCGGATTTGGCGTTGCCCCTTCCGAAGGGTTAAACCGAGGATTAGTTGCGAATATTTCCAAAACTGCCGATGCAATAAATGAAGCGATGAATATTGCATCAAATAGAGCCGGGTTGTTGGTAAAAGAATTAAATGTCGGAGTAGCTGGCGAGCATATTACAAGTTTGCGTCATAGAAATTATGTAACAATAAACAGCCCAGAAAGAGAAATTAATCAGCAGGATTTGGAAAGATTGCGAGCGGATGTTCAGACGATAAGGATACCATCGGATAGACAAATTCTCCATATTATTCCGGAAGAATATTCCATAGATCATCAGGGCGGCATTGAAGATCCTATTGGTATGTGCGGATCAAGGTTAGAAGCATTAAATCATGTAGTACTTGCCTCAATTCCAGCAATTCAAAATATTAAAAAATCTGTTGAACGAGCAGGGTACCTGGTAAAAGATTATATCCTGCAACCTATTGCATCCGGATTTGCAGTTCTGGAAGATAATGAAAAAGATTTAGGTGTTTTATTGATTGATATTGGCGGTGGAACTACCGATATAGCAATATTTCACCGTAAAGCAATTAAGCATACAAAAGTTATTGGCGTTGCCGGAAGTCAAGTAACAAATGATATAAGAGAAACCTTAGGGATTGTAACTGCAGATGCTGAAAAATTAAAAAAAGAATATGGATTTGCGACTGAACAAGCAATCATTAAGGAAGAAGATCTTTTTATAAAAGGTGTAGGTGGAAGAGGAAATGTTAAAATACCGCTGACTCTTCTCACACAAATAATTAGTGTTAGGATGAAAGAACTATTTTCTTTAATTGATAATGAACTGCGCCATTCAGGATTTAAAAATAAGATTAAAGCGGGGGTAGTTTTAACAGGAGGCGGTTCACTTCTAAAAGGTTGTACCGAATTAGCTGAAGAAGTATTTGGTTATCCGGCACGTATAGGGGTACCCCTTGATCTTGGTTCCGGTTTGTCAAATGAAGTTGAAAGTCCCGAATTTGCTACAGTAGCAGGCTTGATTAGAGGAATTCCCGGTAGATCTCAATCTGAAAATTATTCAACAGTTAAAACGAACAATAATGAAAGAAAACATAAAATTGGCAAAACATTTAAGAAAATTCAAGATTTTTTTGATAAACTTTAAATACACCACAACAAGGAGGAATTATGTCAGATAAGAGACCACGATTCTTCACTCTTGAAACCCAGAAGTCAATATCAGCTCAGCTGAAAGTAGTTGGAGTCGGCGGCGGGGGATGCAACGCTATTGATAGTATGATAAACAGAGGGTTATCCGGCGTCGAGTTCATTGCTGTTAATACTGATGCGCAGGTTCTTGAAGAAAGTTATGCGGCACACAAAATCCAAATTGGTACTAATGTTACCCGCGGATTAGGCGCAGGAGCTGATCCAAATGTTGGTAGAAAGGCTGCTGAAGAGGATCGGGAAAAAATTACACATGTTCTTGAAGGAAGCGACATGGTTTTTGTAACTGCAGGTATGGGCGGAGGCACCGGAACGGGTGCCGCTCCAATAGTTGCTTCAATTGCTAAAAGTATGGGGGCACTTGTAATTGGTATAGCTACAAAACCATTTACCTGGGAAGGCAAACAAAGAATGAAAAATGCTGAAGAGGGTATTGCCGACCTTAGACAATATGTAGATAGTTTGATCGTTGTTCCAAACAGCAGAATCCTCAGTATTATTGATACTGCAACAGCAGCAAAAGCAGCATTTGATAAACCTAATGAAATATTATATGAAGCAACAAGAGGGATTGCAGATATTATAACTATAAAAGGTATCATCAATGTTGATTTTGCTGATGTCAGAACAGTCATGAAAGAGAGCGGACAAGCTCTTATGGGTTGCGGTATTTCAAGCGGTGAAAATCGCGCAATTGAAGCGGCTCAAAAAGCAATTTCTTCACCTTTGCTTGAAGGAATTTCAATTAGAGGAGCTAAGAATATTCTTCTTAATGTCAGCGGTTCTTCAAATATGACTATGCAGGAAATTGAAGCAGGTAATAATGTAATCTTTGAAGCTGCAGGTGAAGAAGCTAATGTAATATTTGGAGTGGTAAATAAGGAAACAATGAATGAATATATTTCATATACCGTTATTGCTACTGGATTCGAAAATAAGATTTCTTCTAAACCAATAAGCAATATGAAAAATGAAAATGTTGAAAAAAGACAGGAAAAGAAGGTTGTTAATCTTGGGTTCTCTTCTAAACGCGGAATTGATCTGGAAAATAATGAAGATCTTAGTATCCCGACTATTTTACGTGTCAAAAAGAATAATTTGGACCTATTTTCAAATGATAACCTTTTTGAAGCAGGATTTAAAACTGACAAAAATAACTTTTCTGAAAATGCTTATTATGTAAATAAAGTAAGAGATGAAGAGGATAGTTCTTCTTTTCTTAGAAAGATAATGGATTAATAGAAATATTTAAAGCTTATAATCTAAGTCTTTATAAAGTTCCAATCTATTAATTTGGATGAGCTTTAGATAAATTATTGTTATTAATAATATATTGAATGAAAGGCCGACATTGATTTTCTCCTTGTTGTGGTGCAACAAATTTGAAAATCATTGCGGTCTTTTTATTTTAATAAAATATATTGATTATTAATGCTGTTGCAATTAATAGCGCTAAATCTAAATTGTGAATTAAAAGATTATTGGATTATGATTCGAAAGAATGAATTAATATTAATTTTTCTTATAATGTTTCTAACTATTCCCGATTTAATTTCAGCTCAAAATATTGAATTGATGCAGCAGAAGAGATATCCGAATTATAATATTAACACAGATAAATGTGATTTAGTAAAAAAACAAAATAATGTAACTAACAAAAATGGAAATATTTCATTTTCAAGACTAAGCAGAACCGTATTCGGCTTTTTTCCTTCATGGCTTAATTCCGAAAGTATTATTCAAAATATCCGCTTTGATTTGCTAACACATATAGGAATTTTTTCTTTTGATGTTGACAGTTCAGGTAATTTAAGTAAGTTGAATTCCTGGCCCTGGAAAAAACTAATACATTTAGCTAAGCAAAATCAAGTTAAACTCATCTTAACAATTACTTCTTCAGATTCAGCTATAATTCATAAAATTCTTTCAGATAAAATATCTCAGAATAAACTTTTTTCTAATATTACTAATATACTTATAGCTGATTCTCTTCAGGGTGTTAATGTTGACTTTGAAAATTTGTCTGATCATGATAAATCAGTCCCAATAAATAGCTTTCTGCGGAATTTTAAAGATTCTTTAATGAATGTGAACAGGGACTTCGAACTTTCATTTGCTTCTCCTGCTGTAAATTGGGGATATTGGGATTTTCCCGGACTTGCCCAGAGTTGCGATTACCTTTTCATTATGTGTTACGATTATTTTGGAAGCTGGAGTTCGGAAAGTGGTCCTTCATCACCTTTTTCAGGGGCACTACCATATACATCTCATAATGTTAAAACTACAATTAGTGACGATTATAAAAATGTTGATCCGCAAAAACTTATTTTAGGTGTACCTTATTATGGTAATTTATGGCAGACTAAATCAAAGGACCCTTATTCGATAATTGATTCGGTTTCAGGAAAATGGATTAAATCTATCAATTATAATGAAATAGCTGCTTCTTACTTTAATAAGGAAAAAGTATGGGATACTATTTCCGAAACCCCTTTTATTAGATGGCAGGATGCTTCAAGTTGGTACCAATTATGGTATGATGACGACACTAGTCTTGGACTTAAATATGATTTTGCAGTAAAGAATAATCTGAAAGGTATTGGTATTTGGGCGCTGGGATATGATAATGGAAGACAGGAACTTTGGAATGAGATTGAAAGTAAATTCTTATTACCTTCTAATGTTAATCAAGTACAAATCATTACTCCTGCTGATTTTACTTTATATCAGAATTATCCGAATCCATTTAATCCATCAACAATAATTAGATACAAATTATCAATTGCAGATCATGTACAACTTAAAGTCTATGATCTGCTTGGGAGGGAAATTATGACAATTGTAGACGGATTCCAGCAGGCAGGTGCTTATTCTTATCCTTTTTCAAGTATAAAAACACCGGGAAATAAGTCAAAATATCAATTATCAAGTGGAATATATTTTTACAGACTAACTGCCGGAAAATTCTATGATGCAAAAAAGATGATATTAATAAGATAACTCTACTTATATTTGAATCCAAATTGGTGAAAATGAATCTAATAAAGTATAACCAAAGGAGAAAAAGATGAAAAAAAATGTTGGCGGCATTGATAAAACAACCCGTATCGTCGTTGGGGTGATTGTAATATTAGCAGGAATAATCTTTCAAAGCTGGTGGGGAGTAATTGGTATTATCCCTCTTGTAACTGGGATGAGTTCGACTTGTCCGGTATATCTTCCTTTTGGTATATCAACAAATAAATCCAAAATGAAAGACAAACAATAATGATTTGATTTTTATTGTTAAAGTTTTCTGTAATTAAATGTGATACTGCTATTTTGATTAATTTGAATTATTATTATGTTTACTTCTGTTATAACAATGTATAATGTTGTAAACTAGTTATCATAATTAATTATGAAATTTTATGAAACAATTGTTGCTATATCTAATAATTTTTGCATTATTTATTATTCTTGTTTATGAAGCAAGCAGGTTATGGTCATAATTTAATCATAAAAATTGTGGTAATTAACCATTTTTCCCTGCAAAATCTTAGATAAATAATGCCCTTCCAGTATTAATAATTTATTTTATATTTTGCATAATAGACTTTGGACTTACCTCTCTCTTTTTTATATTTCCGCTGAATATTAACGTGAAAAATTATTGATTGAGCAAATTTTTAATATTACAAGCAATTATGGAGAGGTAATTGAAATAAATAAATCCATAAGAGACTATTTATCCGGGAACAATATTGAGACTCATGTTTGTAATGCTGTAGAAATTTGTTTGACTGAGGCCCTTAATAATGTTATTAAGCATGCCTACAAAGGCGAAAGTTCAAATCAAATTAGCATCATTATCAGACTAAATAATAATCAGTTGGAAATTGATATAATTGATGAAGGTTTTCCCAGAAAAAACCTGATAATTTCAGAATTGAATTTTGATCCTACTGATATTGACAATTTACCTGAAGGCGGCATGGGGCTTTATATAATCAAACAATTGATGGATGATTTGAATTACTATTCATTGAATGGTAAAAATTATTTTACTTTAAAGAAACAAATTTTATAACCTATTATTGATATAATAAATCGGGAAGAATCTTGCGTTTTGTTGTTTTACTTATAATTTCTACCGCTATTTCAATTTATTCCCAAGATTCAACCAGAAGTGAAGCATTCAAAGATAATCAACCTCGAAAATATCCCCTCGTTAAAGCTAAATATCCTTCCTATTCATTAATTGCAGGTTATGCTCTGGTTTCGGAAGCTAATCGTGGAGATCCTTTTGCAGAACATGAACTTGGAATTCGATATTTAATTGGAAATGGTTTTCCAACTGATACTGTCAAAGCTATATATTGGATCCGTAAAGCAGTTGATCAAAATATTCCATCAGCCCGTTTTAATTATGGAATTATGCTTTATAATGGGATTGGCGTACCTTGGAATCCTTTCGAAGCTTATCAGAATTTTTTAAGTTCAGCAAAAGCCGGTTTAAAAGAATCACAGTTTGCTTTAGGACTGCTTTATACTGATAATTTAGCAATGAACAGAGATTTAAATAAAGCTTACAAATATTTTAAACAATCTGCCGATGAAGGATATTTCCCGGGGAAAGAAGCAGTCAAGCAATTATTGAAAAATGGATTTGTACCTATGCCGGAAGATTCTGTTGCGAAAACAGATATTATTGATAGATCTTTCAAAAAGTCGGATGCTTCTGAACCATTAATGAATCCCAATTGGGATTTGGACTTATATGATTTTGATGCAAAAGGCAAAAAAGAAAAAACTGATAAATATGTTAATGATGTTCTAAATAAAAAACCAGCTGAGTTAAAAAAGTTTCTTGGCATAGATGAACTTACTCCTTCCTTAATGCCGAAAGATACGACAAGTATCGGGTTACTCAATTTTGCTGCTGAAAACGGGAGTCCCGAAGCATTGCTTGTCGTTGCTAGAGCATATGAAACAGGAACATTGTTTAAGAAAAACCTAATGCTTGCTACATTTAATTATTTAAGAGCTTACAGACTTGGATCAATTAAAGCGGGACAAAAATTATTTACCTTGGTTCAGTCAAAGGAGTTGTTTGAATTGCTGAAAGAAAAAATTAATTCAGGCGATCCGGACGCTATGTATGCTTGGGCCGGAATATCAGCCTTAGGATTCGAAAATCAAATATCTGATCAGCAGGCGCTGGAATTGCTTAAAAAAGCTGTAAATAAAAACCATGTTCCCTCTATGATAGAAATGGGACTACTTTATTCTATCGGAAAACTTGTCTCAAGAAACAGGGAAAAAGCTATTGAATACTGGTCTATGGCTCAAAAACTCGGAAGTAAAGAAGCTGAGGTTAGGATCGCAATGAGCAATCTTAATGATTCAACTTTTTCAAAAAATTCCGGTGCTGACTTTATGATATTGAAAAATAATGCGGAACAAGGTTCAATATTTGCTGAAACAGCACTCGGTTATTGCTATGAAAAAGGAATCGGAACAAAGGAAGATAAAGCAATGGCTATTCGATTCTACAGGCAAGCTGCTCAACGCGGGAACGAAACAGCTTATAATTCACTTAAAAGAATGTATGATGAAGTTAGACCAAACGATGATGAATTTAAAATTTATGAATCCGATTAGCAGGCTTTAAGAATCAAAAAAGTTAAATCATCATTTTGAATAGCCGTACCCCGATAATCTATTACCGCTTTAAGTAATGCCGATTTTATTTCTTCTGAAGATTTTTCTATATTATTTTGAATCACACTCTTGATTCTTTCTTCGCCAAATAAATTATTAACTATATTCATCGTTTCGGATAATCCATCTGTGAAAAAGAAAACAATATCTTTTTCCAAAGGCTTAAAAGTAATTTCTTCAAGCATTTTTTCAAAAATTCCTTTATCGTTTAATCCAATTCCCATTCCTTGAGGACAAACAGACACTACTTCATTAGCATCGTGCTTAAACCAGTATGTGGGTAAATGGCCCGCCCTCGAAAGTGTTATTTGTCCATCATTTTTAACTGAGACAGCCGTCAATGTCAAAAAATATTCTCGCCTTAAATTCTTGGAGAAATATTTTTTTAAATTAATTAATATTTCTCTAACACTATTAAAAGATTCTAAAAGAAGATAAAGAATCGCCTGTACGCGAACCATATATAAAGCAGCAGCCATTCCCTTACCTGAAATATCTCCAATAAATAAGTATGATTGTTCAGGTGTTTCAATTACATCATAATAATCACCGCCGACTTCATGAGCCGGTTCATAATACGATACGATTTCATAATTAAAAATTTTCGAAGAATGCTTTGGAATAAGATCAAATTGAATTTTACGGGCAACATCAAGTTCATTTTTAGCTGTTAATTTATCTGCAAGCTCAAATGCTAAAAGTAGATTTAATATGACAAATGCAAGTAAAACATATCCATTATGAGGACTGGTATATCCGACAATAAAAAATAATAATGCTGCAAGATAAAAAATCCTTCTCCCTGGCGTTAGTTTTAACAGAAATGCGTTAAATAGACTTCTTAGAAATAAAAATCCCCGTGAAAATTTGTTTCTCGATTGATCAGGCTTAGGAATATCTTTAGCAAAGAATTCATAAACTTCTCCAGCTTCTCTTTTAATTAGTTTCTCTATTTCCTGATAACTCAAATCACTAGTATAAAGATCAAATATCCTTTTAATCGGATTAGACATATTCCCTGAACTTTTTTCTCTTGTTAGACGTTTTTATCTAAAGAAGGTTTTATAATATCTATATTTAAATCCGATAGAAAGATAGTTTATTTGATTCAGACTTTCAGTAATAATAAGTGCCTTTGATAATAATGACTTAGTTTCATATTTTACAGTCAAGTTATCCTATTAAAATTAAAAATTGGTTATGATCTGGAAAACTTTCCTATTTGTGATTATGTGCCTAGTGATTATTGCCGGAATTTCATTCCCCATAGTTCCTCACCCGGTTACATGGTATGAATTTCCGAATATTCCGGGACTGGGAGAAAAAGCTAAGATCATATTCTTTCATGTTCCTACAGCCTGGCTCTCTGTAATTGCATTTATGATGGAAATGATTTACGGAATAAAATATTTAAGAACAAATAATCTTGATAATGATTCAAAATCCAATGCTGCATTGCAGCTTGGTATGATGTTTTGTATTCTGGCAACCGTAACCGGTTCTATCTGGGCAAAATTCAATTGGGGAACATTCTGGAATTGGGACCCAAGAGAAACAAGCATATTCGTCCTTTTATTAATATATGGTTCCCTTTTTGCCCTTAGATCGGCTGTTGAAAATGAAGATAAAAGAGCGAGACTATCGGCAGTTTATTCTATTATTGCATTCCTTACAGTCCCGTTTTTCGTTTTTATTATGCCAAGGATAATGACAGGTCTACATCCCGGATCTGCAAATGATGATAATGCCGGTCCGGTTGTTAATTTTAAAATGAACCATAATATGCAATATGTTTTTTATTTGTCGTTAATTGCATTTACAATCTTATATTGGTGGATGTGGAAAATAAGGTATAAAGCAATTATTATTCAAGATAATCTTTCGAAAAAATAAACTGAGGTGCAATTTGGAAAGCGGACTTGCTGGCTTTCTTGAAAAAAATTCGGTATACATTGTTTTATTCATTGTACTTGTTGTATGGTTTGGAATATTTTTGTTTATGCAGAATACCGATAAGCGGTTAAAAAAAATTGAAGAAGAATTGAAAAAGGAAAAATAGTGAAAAATAAATATATGTTCGGAGGAGCTATCATAATAGTGTTTCTTGCTGTGATGGTGTATCTATTCACACAAACTAATGTGCAATACGAAAATAATTTTGACAAAGTAATGCATTCAGGTAAAACACTTAGAGCTACAGGTAGCTGGGTTAAAGAAAGAAATTATGAAGTTGATAAGCAAAATAATCTCCTTTCATTTTATATTAAGGATAATCAAGGCAACATAATGAAAGTGATTTATCACGGCACTATACCAAATAATTTTGAATCTTCAACGGGTATCGTCGTAACCGGTAAATTTACAGATGGTAATTTTCAAGCGACGGATATTCTCACAAAATGCCCTTCAAAATATCAGGATCAACAGAAGCAAAGAGCCAGCTAATTCAACTGGCAGTAAGGAGTCGTTATGATCGGTAACATATTACTCACTCTGGGTTTGATTTCCGGAGTGTTTACGGTTTTAATGTATTTTTTAACATATCGCGGTTATCAAAATACATTACCTATTGCGCGGATTAGTTATCATTTTACGGCAATCATGGTCATTTGCTCTGCCGCTTTGCTTCTCTATGCAATTTTGACACACCAGTATCAATATAAATATGTCTATAACTACAGCGGAAGTGATTTGCCAACCGGTTTGCTGATGTCAACTTTCTATGCAGGGCAGGAAGGAAGTTTTATGCTTTGGACTTTCCTGACTTCAATAATTGGTTTAATACTTCTATCTTACACTTCAAAACGAGGCGACCTGGAACCCCGGGTAATGATGATTTTTTCTATATCACTTTCTTGCCTTTTAGTAATGGTAAGTCCATTATTGAAATCGCCGTTCAATTTTATCTGGATGGAAAAAGATTTTCTCGATTTGAAGAACATTAACAATGCTTATTTGTCTTTACCTGCGCTACAAAGTTTTATCTTTACTGATCCTCAATCTAATAAACAGTTTGTTGAAATGGGAAAGGATCTTTATGCAGCTTTGGTATCAAACAATATATCGGTGAATAATTTTATTATACAGGGTAAAGGATTAAACCCGCTTCTTCAGAATTTCTGGATGCAGATTCATCCCCCAATTTTATTTACCGGTTTTTCAATGTCGGCAGTTCCATTTGCGTTTGCGATGTCGGCAATTCTTAAAAATGAATATCGCGATTGGATAAAACAGGCATTGCCCTGGATTCTTACCGGAACTTGCATTCTTGGATTTGCTATAATGCTTGGAGGATATTGGGCTTATGGAGTTTTAGGATGGGGTGGTTATTGGGGCTGGGATCCTGTGGAGAATTCTTCACTCGTACCTTGGCTTATTGGAGTAGCATCAATCCATACAATCCTCGTTCAGAAAAAAGCCCAGGATAAAGAGGGCTCAAGCAGATTTGTTAAGATGAATCTTATTCTGTGTATCATGACTTATGTACTTGTACTTTATAGCACTTTCCTTACCCGTAGCGGAATTTTAGGTGATGCTTCTGTTCATTCTTTTGTTGATCCGGGAATGGCCGTTTATCTGTTTCTTGTGATTTTTCTTGTTTTATTTGCGGTAATAGGAATTGGCGGAATAGTTTTCCGTTGGAAATACTTGACTGAACATTTCACATTCGAAGAAAACGTTTTATCACGCGAACTTGCTTTGTTTACCGGTTCGGTTGCTTTGATCGCAACTGCGATCATTGTATGGGTTGGAACTTCATCTCCAATTATTGGACAAACTGTTCAAACTAATTTCTATAATGAATTGAATCTTCCTCTTGCTATAATTATAGGTCTATTGAACGGTTTGAGTATTTTACTAAAATGGAAGGTCACGGATAAAAAACAACTATGGAAACAATCTCAATTTTCTATAGCCGCGTCTCTGGTCTTGACAATTTTAGCCGTTGTTTTTGGCGGTGTTCATAATATTATGCTGATACTTCTAACATTTTCTTCTGCTTTTGCCTTGTTTGTAAATGGTGAAATTGCGTATAAAATATTAAGAGGCAGAAAATCACATCTGGGACCTTATATTGCTCATATCGGAATAGCTTTATTTCTTATTGGAGTACTTGCTACAGCAGGACATTCAAAACAAAAGCAGGTGGATTTGATTAAAGGAGAAAAGATAAATGTACTTGGTCATGATCTTACTTTTGTAGGCTATGAACCTTTTGATGAAGGTAAAAAGTATCATTTTAATATAGAAGTTAAAGATGGGAATAGTACAAAAATTGTATCTCCTGTTATGTTTGTTGCTGATTTCAATAATAGTATGATGCGCGAGCCTGATATTTGGGTCGGATTCACTAAAGATTTTTATATTGAACCAAAAGGCTATTCTGATGGATCAGAAAATAACGACGGAAATAATATTTCATTAAAAAAAGGGGAAACAAAGAATTATAATGGAGCTGAAATTACTTTTAACGAATTTGACTTTCCACCCGAAATACGTAATGCAATGATGGCTGGAAAAGATTTCAAAGTCGGGGCGAAATTTTCAGTTAAATTTAACGGAAAGTCAGAGAATGTAGAAACCATAATGCAGAGTACTGGCGGCAATAGAGAATTTATCCCTGTTGATTTAAAAGAAGCAAATATGAGAATGGTTATGGGTAATTTGAATGCTGCCGGAACTGTTGAATTAAAAATTTCTTCTCTCGATGGAAGCACAAATATCATTCACCCTAAAGAAGTTCTTTCAATTGAGGCAAGTGTTAAACCGTTTATTAGTTTGGTTTGGATTGGAGTGCTTGTAATGGCAGCAGGATTTTTAATCTCTGCATTCAGACGGTCTAAAGAATCTCTTGCGCAAATTTAGAATTAGCCGGAGTTGCTGTCCTCCTACACAATCTCTATAATGGAATTGAATATATATTAAAGCAAGTCTGAACCATGATTCTAAGGATTAAAAGATTATCATGATTTATAATTGTACATATTTATTTTTAATCAAGGTAATCCTTTAATCAGGTAAATCAAGGTTCAGACGTTTTTGCTCTTTTTAGCAAAAGCTTTTGACTTGCAGTCCTTTTTCAGTAGGTCTAATGATCTTTAAATACCGTTTAACCTGCATTAGAGCCTCTCTATGCCATTTTTTTTCAAATTGGACTTAATATCTAATCTTTCATAATTTGATAAATATCAATTTATAGATTATATTGAATTTGTTAGTATAATTTTCCGATTTAGTTTTTCATTGTTAGTTAAAAGCCAAAAGTTAAATTTTAATAAAAATCAGATTATTGACCAAAAAAGAACAGCTGTTTTCTCTAAATAATTTAGACAAAACGTAAAACGTCAAATTCAATGTATTTTAAATTGCCTTGCATTTATTTTATTTCTTTATTATATATAAAGAATTAATGTCGTTAGTTAAGGTGATAATTTATTTGTAAAAATGAATAATTAGCTGCATTAAGCTAAAAATGATTGTTTTTACTATCGATTGCGAATTAACCCTCTTTTAATACTTTACCAACTAAAAAAAATGTCGAAAACGCTCTACACATGCGCTTAAATACCTACATTACAAGCTTAAGACAACTAATAAACCTAAATCGATAAAAAACCAGTAATTTCTTCTTCCAAAAAAGAAAATTTTTATACAAATACCTTGTATCTTTTTTAAGCAAATCCAATTAATTCAAATGACTATGAGAAAATTTTATCAGCTTTACAAAAACTGAAATATCGAATAAAATATTGTTCTATTTTTAATGAAGCATTTGTATTATAAATCTACTGCCCGTTTCCGGTTTTAAAGTGTCTATTAAACTTATCAATTTGATTATTTTGTTGAACAAAAGTTATCTTTATACTTCAAAATAACGAGATATTGAAATATTTTATCGGCATTATAATTGTTACTAGGTATATCATTAAATAATCCGGATTAAATATGAAAAAAATATTTTTTATTATGCTGTTAGTCCCATGTTTGATGCAGGCTCAAATGCATTATTCAACAATTAAATTGGGAGTATTCGATCCATCAGCTACTACTGCCGGATTTATTCTGGGTTATGAAGGAGGTTGGTATGTTGATGATAATTTTCTTTTGGGATATAGTCTTGACTGGTTTAATAAAAATTATGTTGATGAAAATCTGGTTACCGATTTCAATTCCACATTCGGAATAAATAGCCAGTTAAATGAATTACGGGCGACAACAAATTTGAATTCTTTTCCATTAATGGGAACAGTTAGCGGCAATTGGCCTATCGCTCCTAGAATCAGAGCATTTATTACCGGAAGTGTGGGACTGGAAATCCTTTTTATATCCTACCGCAATTATGATAACCCGAATAATAGTGACTCTAAGGTGGCTTCTGATTTTTGCTGGAACTTAGGCGGGGGCATAATGTATGAATTAGGTAGAAGAACTGACGGCCTTATAGAATTGACTTATCATAATTCTAATCCTAGCTGGCAGTATACTGTTAACCAAAATATTTTTGAAAGAAGTTATAATATGAGCGGATTGATGCTTCGAGCGGGACTTAGATTTTATTTTTAGACTTAATATAAAAAGTAAAATAATAAAGACTGTTCTGAGTATTTTAATCAGACAGTCTTTTTTTATGGTGTTACTTAATTAACATCAATAGATTATTCTTAATCAATAGAATTAATCAACCTAACTCGCAAAAGATGAAAAGTAAAGCGGGTATGCACTTTAGCCGAAGGAAGAATCAATTCATAGTATACCGGGACAAATAGAGTTGGTTTGCTAATACATTACTGTTTGTGGCTGGTAGATCATTTACAGGAGAAATTAATTTGAATAAGAGAACTCTGCCCGCATTATTTGAAGAAAGCACAAAAAAATTCCCTTCAAATATTTATACTTGGGAAAATGTATATGGCCAATATAATGGAAAATCATATTCGGAGATGCAGGTACTTGTACACCGGTTTGCTTCAGGATTAATCACTCTTGGTATTAAAAAAGGTGATAGAATTGCCCTTATTTCAGAAGGAAGAGATTTATGGATAGTTGGCGAGATTGGCGTATTGTTTACAGGCGCTATAAATGTTCCTATATCAACAAAAATTGAAGAGCTGAATGATTTAAAATTCCGTCTTTCACATTCAGGATGCAGAATCGTAATTGCGTCAAAAACTCAGGTAACAAAAATCAGAATGATTAAGAGTGATTTACCGGATCTAGAAAAAATCATTCTTTTAGATAATGTACAATTAAATGGGAATGATGAAATATATGTTGCAGACATACTAAAAGCAGGTGAGGAGTTTCTAAAACAGTCCGCTAATATTTTTGTTGATCGATGGCATTCGATTATGGAAAACGATTACGCTAATATTTGTTATACTTCCGGTACAACAGCTGACCCTAAAGGGATTATATTAACTCACCGAAACATTACTGCGAATGTTGAACAGGCATGCAATTTACTCCCAATTCCCCAAAGATATGTTTGCCTTGTAATCCTACCATGGGATCATATATTTGCCCATACGGTAGGTATTTATATTCTGATGAAGAATGGAGCGTCAATAGCATCTGTCCAAAACGGAAAAACTCCGATGGAGTCATTAAAAAACATTCCTAAAAATATTAAGGAAATTAAACCAACATTTTTATTGAGCGTCCCGGCTCTGGCAAAAAACTTTAGAAAGAATATTGAAAAAGGGATTCACGATAAAGGAGAAAAGATTGAAAAATTATTTAATAAAGGACTTCAAATTGCATATAACTATAATGCCGATGGATTCAATAAAGGCAAAGGTAATCGAAAATTTAATAAGCCGTTGTATTTAATCTATGACAAATTAATCTTCCGGAAAATAAGACAAAATTTTGGAGGAAGGTTGGAGTTTTTTATCGGCGGCGGAGCTCTCCTCGATATTGAATTACAAAGATTTTTCTACGCTATTGGAATTCCAATGTATCAGGGTTACGGTTTAACAGAAGCCGCTCCAATTATATCGGCAAATGTTCCTGCTAAACATAAACTTGGTTCTTCCGGCTCAATTGTTACTGATCTTGATATTAAAATATGTGATTTCGATGGGAATAAATTGCCGCTAGGAGAAAAGGGGGAAATTGTTATCAAAGGCGAAAATGTGATGGCGGGCTATTGGAAAAATGAATTGGCAACTAAAGAAGTAATTAAAGACGGCTGGTTGAACACCGGAGATTTAGGGTATCTTGATAAAGATGGATTTTTATTTGTACTAGGCAGATCAAAAAGTTTATTAATTGGTAATGATGGCGAAAAATATAGCCCTGAAGGAATTGAAGAAGCGTTTACGGAAAATTCACCATACATTGATCAGGTAATGCTTTATAATAACCAATCACATTATACCGTAGCCCTGATTGTTCCGAATAAAGAATCTATCTTAAATTGGTTATCTGAAAATAAATTATCTCAGCATGATCCCGAAGGACAAAAAGCAGTATTAAATTTATTAGAATCTGAAATTGCAAAATATAAATCAGGTGGAATTTATTCCGGCAAATTCTCGGAAAGATGGCTTCCTTCCGCAATTGCCGTATTAGGTGAATCTTTTACAGAACAGAATAAATTTTTAAACAGCACATTAAAAATGGTTCGAGGGAAAATTACCGAATTTTATCAAAATCGTATTGATTTTCTATTTACTGCCGAAGGTAAAGAAATAATAAATCATCAGAATTGTGTTATAATAAGCCGCATTGAATAAATTTTTGTTAATTCTCTAAAGTATAAAGATTAACTAACGATAATTAGATGAATAAACGCTTATAAGGTCTTGTGAAAATACAGAAAATACTGATAGTTGAAGATGATAATAAATTCAGGGTTCTTTTAAGAAGACTACTTGAAAAAAGGTTTCGAATAGATGTAATTGAAGCTGGAAACGGTATTGAAGGGATTGAAATATATAAAAGAGATTCTCCTGATTTAATATTTCTGGATATTTCTATGCCGCATATGAATGGTATTGAATATTTAGTAAAACTAAGACAGGAACATGAAGATTTAATTACTCCGGTCGTTATGCTTACTTGTGTAAGCAATAAAGAAGTAGTCGAAAAATTGGTTAAGTTTGATATAACAGATTATATAGTTAAGGCTGATTTTGTTATAGGATTAGCAGAAAGAATTTATGATATAATTACAAAAGTCAAATCCAGTTGAATTTAAACCGCCAGAAGCGGCCTTAATTCCTAAATGGTTTGTGTCTGCTTTTGTTAAATTCAGGAATGTATTGAGGTGAACTTTCCATTTCCTGAAACCAACCATTGTGAAGACCGTATTTATCCATTAACGAAATTGCCTTTTCATATTCAGATTCTCTAATCGGACGATCGATTAATATATCTTTTTGTGATTTATTTGTAGGATAATATTGAGACATAAGTGAAATATGAATATTAGGACTAAGCTCCTCTGAAATAAATTGAAATACTCTTTCTGATTCGGCTAAACCATTCGGTAATACCAGGTGGCGTATAATTAAACCTCTTACAATAACCTCTCCATCATAAATAAGCTCATCTCCAACCTGATTATACATTTCTTTGACCGCTTTTTTCGTATAATCAAAATAATTAATTGCCCCTGAATAGGTTTTTCCGTATAAATTATTTCCATATTTGAAATCAGGCAGATATATGTCAGCAACCCCGCGAAACAGTTTTAGCATTTCAACAGAATCATATCCATTTGTATTATAAACTATTGGAATATGTAAACCCATACGAGACGCTAAAAGTATTGAATTCAAAATCTGTACTGAGAAATGAGTTGGTGAAACCAAGCCAATGTTATGACAATTTCTATCCTGTAATTCTATCATTATTTCGGCAAGTCGTTCTAAAGATACTTCATTATTATTTTCTTGCTTAGAATTTTGGCTGATTTCATAATTCTGACAAAACAGGCACTTTAAATTGCAATTTCCAAAAAAAATATTGCCGGCGCCCCTTGTACCTGAAATTACAGGTTCTTCTCCAAAATGTTTAGTATATGAAGAAACGACAGGTAATTTGCCGCTTTGACAATAACCCATGAGATTATTAGACCTGTCAACCCTGCAATTACGAGGACAGCTACAGCAGGAATCAAGAATTTTTGAAGCATTTACAATTATTTTTTCAAATGCACCTGAATTCAATAACTTTAAGTATGATGGGCTAATAGACATGATGACCGATTTTTAGATTTATTTCCTCACAAATGTATATAATTTTTTATTTAATGAATGAATCAGGACTATAAATAAATTGAATTTTTTTTCGATAATCATAATAACTATATAGAAGTCTCCTATGCCATTATTAATCTGGAACGAAAATTATTCCGTTAAAATATCGCAAATTGACACCCAACATAAAAAACTCGTGGAATTAATCAATGAATTACATGATAGTATGAAAGCAGGTAAGTCTAAAGAAGTTTTAGGTAAAATCTTAGATGAATTGATTAGCTATACCGGATATCATTTTAAAACTGAAGAAGATTTGTTTGAAAAATATGGCTACCCCGAAAAAGGTACTCATAAAAGACAACATGGGGACTTGGTTGACCAGGTTTTAAAATTCAAAACAAATTTTGAATCAGGTGTTTCCGTTGTTTCTATAGATTTAATGAATTTTCTTAGAGATTGGTTAACTCAACATATTGCAGGATCAGACAAAAAATATACAGCATTTCTTAATAGTAAAGGAGTTTCCTGAGACTGTAAACCAGCATCTCGGAATCCCTCAAACGTAACCCATGTGCGCCCTCGCATGGGTTACGTATCTTAAATTATTGACCGCAACGAATTTAAACTCGCTTTAATAGTTTTATCCAGATCTTCTTTTGAATGTGATACAGAAATAAACATCGCTTCAAATTGTGCCGGTGGTAAATAAATTCCTTGCGCTAACATTTTATGAAAATATTTACCATATAATTTTGTATCTGATTTAACTGCAGAATTATAATCAGAAACAGATTCATTAGTAAAAAACAAAGTCATCATCGAGCCAACTCGATTAAATTGAAAATTCTTACCAATAGATTTTATTCCTTCAATAATACCTGTTTCGAGATATTTAGATTTTTCTTCTAATTGCTGATAGACTTCGGGATGTTCGTTTATATATGTAAGAGCTGCAAACCCTGCATTCATTGCTAATGGGTTTCCACTTAATGTTCCGGCTTGATATACAGGTCCTATAGGTGAAACCATTTCCATAATTTCTTTTTTCCCGCCATATGCACCAACAGGTAACCCGCCTCCTATAATCTTGCCGAAAGTTGTTAAGTCGGGTTTAATTCCAAGAAGTTCTTGTGCTCCCCCCTTTGAAACACGGAACCCTGTCATTACTTCATCAAATATCAAAATGATCTTTTCTTCATCGCAAATATGACGCAGTTCTTTAATGAAATCACTGTTTGCACAGACAGTGCCCATATTTCCGACTATTGGTTCAAGGATTACTGCCGCGATTTCATTTTTATTTTGGATTACTAATTTCTTGATCGATTCGATATCATTAAAATCAGCAATGAGCGTATCTGCAGCATTGCCTTTTGTAACACCTGGACTAGTAGGTACACCAAACGTTAATGCTCCTGAACCGGCTTTGATTAGAAAAAAATCTCCGTGGCCGTGATAACATCCCTCAAATTTGATAAATTTATCTTTTCCGGTAAATCCGCGAGCAACTCTGATTGCACTCATTGTAGCTTCGGTTCCGCTATTAACCATTCTAACCATTTCAATTGAAGGTACAAGTTCCGTTATTAATTTTGCCATTTTAAATTCTATTTCGGTAGGACACCCAAAACTCATACCTTGCTCTATGGCATCTAGTAAAGCTTGTTTAATAAATGAAGGGTTATGACCGAATAAATGAGGACCCCAGCTGCCTATATAATCTATTAATTCATTTCCATCTACATCTATCATTTTTGAACCGGCGCTTTTATAAATAAATCTTGGTGTTCCTCCTACCGATTTAAATGCCCGCACAGGAGAGTTTACACCGCCTGGGATATACTTTTTTGCTTCCTCAAAAAGAAATTCACTTTTTTCCGTTATCAATGTTTCTCCACAAATAATTATGAAATGAATATTTCATAAAAAATTATTCAAATATGTTTTTTCAAATATTCAACTACGTCTTTAGCAAAATAAGTTAAAATCATATCAGCTCCGGCACGTTTAATTGCGGTAAGTGATTCAATCATAACTCTCTCTTCATCAATCCAATTGTTTCTTCCGGCTGCTTTAATCATTGCATACTCACCGCTTACCTGATAAGCTGCAGTAGGCATTCCGAATTTTTCCTTTACACGCCAAATAATATCAAGATATGCCCCTGCCGGTTTTACCATAATCATGTCAGCTCCTTCTTCAATATCAGTTTCAGCTTCACGCAAAGCTTCTAAAGCATTAGCGACGTCCATTTGATGTGACCGCCTATCTCCAAAGGCCGGAGCCGATTCAGCTGCATCTCTGAATGGTCCATAATAGCCCGAAGCATATTTAACGGCATAACTCAAAATAGGAATTTCAATAAATCCTTTTGCATCCAACCCTTGACGGATGGCAGCTATTCTACCATCCATCATATCTGACGGAGCTATAATATCGGCCCCGGCTTCGGCATGGGACAAAGATTCTTTAACCAGCAATTCGACCGTCTCATCATTTAAAATCTTATCATCGTTTAAAACTCCGCAATGCCCGTGCGATGTATATTCACAGAGACAAACATCGGTGATGACAAGAAGGTTTTTAGTGTACTTTTTAATCGCGCGTACAGCTTGTTGAATAATTCCGTTTGGGTCATAAGCACCTGAACCTACTTCATCCTTATGATCCGGAATTCCAAAAAGAATAACAGCCGGAATTCCAAGATTTTCAATTTCACGGCATTCTTCCGCAACAACATCGATTGACATTTGATAAACACCCGGCATTGATCGAACTTCTTTCTTTACTTTTTGTCCAGGTACTACAAATAACGGATAAATCAAATCATTGCTTGACAATATTGTCTCTCTCACTAAATTTCGCAATGTTGAATTATATCTTAATCTGCGTAATCGCTTAATCGGAAAGTTTGCCATAGTTTCTCCTAAATTATTCTATATAAATATATTTTCTAATTGATTTGTGCTTCCATAATTCGGGAAACAGTAATTTCTGAATTTTTAATACAATCCCCAACTGAAATTCCTCCTCTGTAATTACCGCTTAAAAATATTCCAGGATATTCTTTTTCAAATTTATTAAAATAATTATCCTGCTCTATATAACCGATATTATATTGCGGTATGGCTTTTAACCACATTTTATCTGTTATAAATAGGGGTTCCTCTTTTATTTTCATTGTTTCTTTGAATTCATTTACAACTTTAGTGATTAGTTCCGTTTTGTTCAATGCAAATAAATTAGGCATGCGAGAACCGCCTACAAAAAGAGTGAATGCCGCATTATTATCATCGCACCTGTTTGGAAAAATGGTTGAACTCCAAATTGCTCCTAAATATAATTTATTTTCTTTTGATGGTATTAAATAGCCGAATCCATCTAATGGTATTCCTATTGATTCTTTTCTAAATCCTATAAATAGAACCATTACAGGTGGATAATAAATATTGTCCATTTGCTGCGCAATATTTTGATCAAGTTGTTTAAATATATCTGATGCACAATATGAAGGTAAGGTCGAAACAACTAATTTAAATTCTAATTCTTGCATAGAATTATTTTTATTAAAAACGATTTTATAGCCGTTAGAACTTTTTACTATACTTTTAACAGCGCAATTGTAATTTATTTTATTATTCAATTTAAGGGCAATTGCTTTTGGAAAGCTTTGCATTCCGTTAACAAATGAAAACATTTTTGCGTTTTTTTTTGATTTATCAGCACTATTTTTCCTTTCTCGTGCTCCTTTTATCATGCCTTTTATTAATCCACCGTAGACTTCTTCCAATCTGTATAATTTAGGAAACGCAGATTTTACGCTTAATTTATTAGGATCTCCTGCAAATACTCCGCTCACAAAAGGATCAATTGCATAATCGAGAAATTCCTGCCCTAACCTTCTTTTAACAAATTGAGACATACTCTGATAATATCCGTCAATTGACCTGGAAATGAAGGGCTCCGCCATTAATCTAAACTTAGCCTTTGTTGAAAATAATTTCGTTCTGATAAATGAAAATGGTGTAGTTGGCAGCACATACAATTGATTATTACGCATTATATATCGCTTATCAGAAATTTCGCTGGCATAAATCATTTCATCTGATAAACCGATTTCATCAACTATTTCACTTATGAGAGGAGTTGTCTCAAGACCGCTGTTCGGACCAAAATCAATTAAAAACCCTTCTTGATTTTCAGTCTGCATAGAACCGCCGGGATAGCTGGTTGCTTCAAGAATTGTAACATCAAATCCTTTTTTATCCAACCGGTAAGCAGTTGCGAGTCCCGAAATACCGGCGCCGAGTACTACTATTTTTTCTTTATGATTTAATTCATTCATTATCAAATGGTGGATAAATTACTATAATAAGGGAAAATATTTTACTCTTATGTTAAATATCAATCTAACCCTCGCTTTTTTAATAAGGCGTCTACTTTTGGTTCCCGGCCTCTGAATTTTTTATATAATGTCATAGGATCATCACTTCCGCCTCTTGATATAAGATTTTTTCTAAATGAATCGGCAGTTTTTTTATTGAACAATCCATTTTCCTTAAATGCCTGGAAAGCATCAGCATCAAGCACTGCTGACCATATATAACTATAATAACCTGATGAATATCCGTCGCTTGAAAAAATATGCAAGAAATTCGTGCTTTGATAACGTGATTCAATTTGCGGAATTAATCCTATTTTATTCAACGATTCTTTTTCAAATTCAGGAACATTTCTTTCTGTAGTATCGGTAATTGTATGCCAATCCATATCTAGAAAAGATGCTGCTAAATATTCAACAGTATCAAATCCTTGATTAAACAAACTCGAATTTTCTATCTTGTCAATTAATTGCTGGGGTATAGGTTCACCAGTCTCATAATGTTTTGCATACATTTTAAGAATTTCAGGATCTGTAGCCCAATTTTCCATAAACTGAGAAAAAAGTTCTACGAAATCAGTTGAGACATTTGTACCGCATACACTAGGATAAGTTGAATGGGAAAGCAGCCCGTGAAGAGCATGACCGAACTCATGAAATAAAGTTGTTACTTCATCAAGACTTAATAAAGCAGGTTTATCTCCAGTAGGTTTTGAAAAATTTCCGCAATTATAAACTATTGGTGTAATAAAATGACCGTCAAGGTTGGATTGAGTTCTAAAATCATCCATCCAGGCACCGCTTTTTTTACTGTCTCTTGTGAAATAGTCCGTATATATAATCCCGAGATGTTTACCATTAGCTTCTTTGACTTCAAACACCTTGACATCAGGCTGATAAACCTGAATATCCTTTCTTTCAACAAATTGAAGTCCGTATAATTTATTAGCAACTGCAAAAGCACCCTCTCTTACATTTTCAAGTTTGAAATAAGGACGCAGCATTTCTTCATCTAATGCATACTTTTCTTTTTGGACTTTTTCGGCATAATACCACCAATCCCAAGGAGCTAGTTTGAAATCTTTGCCTTCTTTATTTATAATATTTTGCATGTCATCGGCCTCCTTAGAAGCTCTTTTTAATGCAGGCTTCCAAAGGTCATTCAACAATTTATAAACAGCTTGCGGATTTTTTGCCATATTGCGTTCAAGAACAAAATCAGCATGAGTTTTATATCCCAAAAGTTGTGCTTTTTTTACTCTGAGAACAACCATTCTTGCAAGGATTTTTTTAGTATCAAATTCATTATTATTATTACCTCTTCTGATATATCCATTAAACAATTTTTCTCTTAAGTCTCTTTTTACAGAATATTGCAGAAAAGGTGTCCAGCTTGTTCTCTGAAGTGTAAAAGCCCATTTACCATCGAGTCCTTTGCTTTTCGCGGTTTCTGCTGCTCCTTGAATTACGTTTTCAGGTAAACCTGTAAGATCTTCTTTATTTTCTATTACAAGTCCTACGGCATTTGTTTCTTTAAGGATATTTTCATCAAACTTAACCGAGAGAACAGACAGTTCTTCATTAATCTTTCTTAGAGTTCCCTGATCGGCTCTATTCAAATTAGTCCCGCCCCGTACAAAATCTGAATAGTAATTATCAAGAACTTTATTTTGTTCTGTTGTTAAACCCAATTCCTTCTTTTTATCATGTAGAAATTTTATACGTGAAAACAATTTCGGATTAAGATATATATCATCTTGAATTTTTGATATAAGGGGCGCGATTGTTTTTGCAATTGACTGCATTTCATCATCACCGTTCGCAGCAGTCAGATTATTAAAGACTTTTTGTACTTTTGTAAGAAGCTGACCGCTTTTTTCCAAAGCTTCAATCGTATTTTTAAATGAAGGAATTTCCTTACTGCCTGTAATCTTTAATATATCTGATTCCTTTTGCCTTATTCCTTCTTCAAATGCAGGTAAATAATGTTCAATTTTTATCTCATTAAAAGGAGGCGTTTGAAATGGTGTCTTCCATTCGCTAAAAAAGGGATTATTCATATTCTTCTGTGCCTGATTAGTAATAGTAATTGACAATATCATTATTACACTAACAATTAGAAACATTTTCATTTTTTACTCCCGGACATTATAAAAGTTAATTAAAATCTTATTAACGTAGAGATCAAATAGAGTCAGATAGTATTTGATATACTTTCACCTTTCACTTTTCACCTTTGACTTTTGACATTTCACCTTTGACAATATCAGCCAGTGCTTCAATAAAAAGACTTGAGTCATTAAGTCCTTTCATAACGATATAATTTTTAATTCCGAATTTGTCAGCTACATGCCTGTATTCAATATCCAATTCAAATAATGTTTCCACATGATCAGATACAAAACTAATAGGAACAACTAACAAATGCTTTTTATTTTGCTTTGACAAATCCTCAATCATTTTTGCGGTTGAAGGTTCAAGCCATTTCATTGGGCCAACTTTGCTTTGAAAACAAAGACAATATTGATGCGAATATTTTCTTGCTTTCATAACAGTTAAGACTGTATCCTTAATTTGCCCGCTGTATGGATCGCCTTTTTTTACAAAACTAACGGGCGTGCCGTGAGCACTGAATACTATTTGAATCTCTGATTTAACATCTTCCGGGAATTTTAAAATCGTTTCGTCGATTCTTTGATTTATAGCAGCAATATATTGATCATTCAGATAATAATCATTAATGAGAATTAATTTTGATATATCCCCTTTATAAAATCTTTTGAATTCGTTATATGATGATCCTGTTGTAGCAATGGAATAGTGTGGATATAAAGGCAGTAAAATAATATTATCATAATTCCCGCGTTCAATCTTACCAACCGTTTCTTCAGTCAAAGGTTTCCAATAACGCATTGCCGTAAAAACATCAATTGAAGGATTATCTTTTCGAAGACTTGATTCCAGCATAGACCTCTGCTTTTCAGTCCATTCTCCTATAGGAGATTTTCCCCCAATTAACTTATATTCTTCAGCTACTTTTGGAGCCCGGCGGCTGGATATAATTTTCGCGAATAACTGTTGACCAAATGGTAAGTTAAAAATGTCAGGATCTCTAAAAAGATTGAATAAAAAAGGTTCAATTGCTTCTAATGAATCCGGACCTCCAAGATTAAAAAGTACAACCGCAGTCTTTTGCACGATTATATCCTTTCAAAAAATATAAATCTATTTATTATTTGAATCTTTGAATAAAAACATTGTGTAATGGTTTATCCAAATATTTATCTTCTGTAATCAATCGTAGTTCTTTTTTACTATATCCTGATTCAATCTCATTAATAAAAACTTTTTTATCCTGATCATTGACTTGATAATTAATTCTCCACGTTCTATAGGCCAAAGTTAAATGAGTTTCTTTGGCAGAAACCGAGACCCTTTTTCTTGTAGTATCAGCAGGACAAAACTCAAGTTGAAGGCGGGAAAAGTTTAATAAATTAATAGAGGCATTTTCTTTTAGCCAATTGCATTGTAACTCAGCTTTCTGACTTAAAATAACTTCATATTTTTTTTCATAATCTTTTTTCACCCAGCCTGTTGCCGCATCCGGAAATGAATCTGAATAGGGCAGATATGGTTTAATATCTAATACAGGCGAGCCGTCCAGCATATCGGATTCTGAGATATAAACTTTGAGCCCTTCAACCTTTTCAAGTTTCACACAGCTCATTCCCAATTGATTAGGTCTATATGGAGCCCGTGATGCAAACACACCTATTTTTTTTCGGGTATGACGAGGGGGACTTATCAATGGTTTCCAGTTATTATTCAAATGAAATTGATATAACACCCAAATTCTATCAAAGCCGTCAAGATACTTAAGCGCTTGTTGAAAATTATTTTTAGGATTGAGTTTAATTACGGATATGGTTTTCCCTGCTAATACACCCTGTCTCGGAGTTTCATATCGATGAACTAACTCAGATTGAACTACACCAATTGGTTCTATTATTATTTTACCGTTTATCAAACAGTTCTCGAATATCTTGCTTCATCTTCTTTGCGTTCCAAATATCCATCGAAATTCATTGCGATATTTCGAATTAGCAAACGCCCCATTTGTGTCACATTCAATTTATTGTCTTTAATTTCTACAAGTCCGTCGTCAATAAATTCAGTGAGTCCTTCAAGCGCGAATTGAAAATATTTAGTGAAATCAATATTGTAAATTTTATTAACAGGTGTAAAATCAAGTTCAAAGTCGCACATAACTTTTGTAATCACATGACGTCTCAGAAGGTCATCTTCATTTAAATAAACGCCGCGTTCAACCGGGAATACTTCTTTTTTAATAGATTCAAAATATTCATGCTCCTTTTTAATATTTTGAGAATAACATTTCCCGATCTGACTAATACTGGTTATTCCTAATCCGTAAAGATCAGTTCCAGCATTAGTACTGTACCCTTGAAAATTTCTATATAATTTTTTCTCTTTTAGTGCTTGTGCTAATTCATCATTTGGTTTCGCGAAGTGATCCATTCCTATAAAATCATAACCTGCACCTGTTAATTTTTCAATGGTCATTTTAAGAATATGAAGTTTCTCCTCGGGAGAAGGTAAATCTTCCGGTTTAATTAATGCCATATGTTTTTTCATCCAGGGTACATGGGCATAATTAAATACTGCAATTCGGTCGGGAGAAATATTTATTGTCGCGTCAACTGTCTTTGCAAAGGATTCAACAGACTGAAAAGGAAGGCCGTAAATCAGATCAAGATTGATACTTTGGAATTCAAGTTCACGTACCCAATTAACAACCTGTCTGGTCATTTCTTCCGGCTGAATACGATTAACTGCTTTTTGAACTTTGTCATTAAAATCCTGCACTCCCATACTGATACGGTTAAATCCTCCATTTCGAAGTGCTTCAAGATGTAGTTTGGTCAATCCTCTCGGGTCAATTTCACAGCCTTCTTCGGCTGTTGGAGCAAAATCAAAACTTTCATTTATATAAGTAACCAAATCAGTAATTTCATCAGGATCAAGATGTGTCGGTGTCCCGCCTCCCCAATGAAGTTGTACTACTTTACGGCCTCTTTTTAAATAGGTCCGAAGCATGTCGATTTCGTTTTTAAGATTCTTAATATATTCCTTTATTCGGCTTCTGTTACGAGTAATAATCATATTGCAGCCGCAGAAATAGCAAAGCGTATCACAAAAGGGTAGATGATAATAAAGTGAAAGATCGGGAGGATTTGATTCATTATTTGTACGGATTATTTCATCCAAATATTTATCGGGCGTAAACGAATTTGTAAAATGTGGTGCCGTAGGGTAACTTGTATAACGAGGGCCGGGACGATCGTATTTCTTTATAAGATCTAAATTAATCTCAAACATTTTAATTCCTTTCAGCCATTATCTTAATGATATTTTTTACTTTCCTCTTTTACTAAGTCAACCAAATACTTCGCATTTTCAGGAGATACATCGGGTGAAATTCCATGTCCGAGATTAAATATATGTCCGGTTCCTTTTCCATAGGAGTCTAAGACATTTATAACTTCCGTTTTAATTTTATCATGGCTTGCATATAAAACAGCCGGATCCAGATTTCCTTGTAAAGCAACTTTATCCCCTATTAATTTTCTTGTTTGCCCCAAATTCGTTGTCCAGTCAAGCCCGATTACATCCGTACCGCACATTGCTAATTTATCCAGGTTAAAATGAACACCTTTTGCAAAAACAATAACAGGCTGATCTTTCCGTTTAATATTTGAAATTACCTTCGTAATATAATTCAATGAGAATTCATCAAAATCAACAGGAGAAAGAATTCCTCCCCAGGTGTCAAATATCTGAATGGCATCCGCGCCTGCTTCAATTTTTGCCGATAGGTAATCAGCTACCGCTACAGCGATTTTATCAAGTAATAGATGTGCCGTATCTGGCTGATTATAAATAAACTTCTTAATTTCACTGAAACTTTTTGAACCCCCGCCTTCAACCATATAGGTCATAAGAGTCCAGGGAGAACCCGCAAAACCTATTAAAGGAACACGGTTATTTAATTCCTTTTTTGCTAAAGAAACCGCATTGAGTACATATTTTAATTCTTTATAAGGATCAATTTCTTTTAATCCGGCTAAATCGTTTTTAGTTCTTATAGGATTAAAAAGTTTGGGACCTTTACTTTCAATCATTTCCAGCTTCATTCCCATTGCTTCAGGAATTACAAGTATATCGGAAAAAATAATAGCCGCGTCAACTCCAATCAAGTCAACAGGCTGAATTGTTATTTCAGCAGCAAGCTCCGGCGTTTTGCACATAGTTATGAAATCATACTTTTCACGAACGGCTCTGTATTGAGGAAGATATCTGCCTGCCTGTCTCATTATCCATATAGGTGTCCTTTCTGTTTGCTGACGTTTACATGCTCTTAAGAATAAATCATTTTTAAGAATGGACAACTTTCCTCCGCTTAGGCCAGATTTGCTGTTATATTAAAATATCTTATTATTGCTTCCGATGCTCCTTCAATTGTAAATATTTGAGGAACAATATTAACCGTTAAATTGAAATCATGAATCGCATTTTCAGTTGTTGTACCAAGGGCCGCAATTACGCTGCCCTCGAAGTAATCTAATATTTGTTCAACACCCACTATACTTAAATAGTTTTCAAAGGAAGAAGGACTGGTAAATAGAAATACGTCGGGTTTTCTTTTTTTCAGACTATTTATTTCTTCGTACAATTCTTCTTTATAATTTTTAACGACTTCATATATCGGGATTAATTTAACTTTCGCGCCTAATTCCGTTAACCCTCTGCTTAATTCATCCCGTGATAGTGAGGAACATGGAATTAAAATATTATTATCAGATAGATTGAATGAGGAAAATTTAGTCAACAGACCTTTAGCACTATAATTATCCGGTAGAATATCTACCTGAATCCCCATTTCATTACAATATTCAAAAGTCGCACTTCCTATAGATGCGATCTTCAATTTTGATAAATCAAGATTGTATTGTCGAATAAAATCAATAAATATTTTTGCTGAGTTAACCGATGTAAAAATTAAAAAATCAAAATCGTGTAAATTTTCCCTGATTTCTTTCAGTTCCGGTGAATTAAAAATCGGAACAATCTTTATTGTAGGAAAGTATATTAACTTTGCCCCGGCATCTATTAAAGGCCGCACTGACTTTTCAGATTCGGTTTTACTTTTAGTTATTAGTATTTCTTTGTTTCTAATTAATGAATTCAATTTATCCGTGCGTTTTGATAAATATCTTTTAATATATCCTTTGCGCCGGCTTTTAATAGGGATTTAGCAAGCTTTTCACCTAATTTTTCCGGATTTAATTTTGATCCCCGTATCCTTTCTCTAAATGTAATTGAGCCGTCAATTGCACTAACGAGGCCGTCAATATACAAACCATGGGAAGTTACTTGCGCATAAGCTCCTATCGGCACCTGACATCCGCCTTCAAGAACTTTAAGCAATGAACGTTCAGCTCTTGCGGCAATAGACGTATTTTCATGGTGGATTTTTTGAACTGCATCAATAGCAAATAGATTGTCCTTTCTTATTTCAATGCCAAGCGCTCCTTGTCCAACCGCTGAAAGAATTTGAGAAAGAGGTATAATTGAAGAAATATATTCGGTAAGATTAAGACGTTCTACTCCTGCTCTGGCAAGGATTATCGCATCCCATTTTGAGTCTAAAAATTTCTTAATTCTGGATGGTACATTGCCTCTTAGTTCTTCAATGATTATATCAGGACGAATATGAAGTATCTGCGACCTTCTTCTTAATGAGCCTGTTGCTACTGTTGCATTCTCTATCAGCTGGTTGATTTTAATCCCTTTTTTCCTGCTTATTAAAACATCCTCAACTGCGTGGCGCTTTGTTACAGCTGCCAGAATTAGTCCGTCCGGAATAATAGTTTGTAAATCCTTCAAACTATGAACAGCAATATCAATTGATCCTTTCAATAATTCATTTTCAAGTTCTTTTGTAAATAAACCTTTATCGCCTATCTTTGAAAGGGCAACATCCAGGATATTATCCCCTTTTGTATTTATAATTCTTACTTCGACGGAAAGATTTTTGTTTTTCCTTTCGAGTTCTTTCTTGATAAAAGATGCCTGCCAGAGTGCCAGCTCACTACCCCGGGAACCGATAACAAGATTATTTATTTTCAAAACTTTCCTCTTTATTCGATACCTCTTCATTTGCATGTGAATCGCCAAGATTAAACAATTCTTTCAATATAAAAGTATTTGTCATAGTTTCTTCTGAATTTATACCTGATTCTGCAAACTCCCTTAATTTTATAATCGGATTATGAAGAAGTCGTCCCATCATTCTCTTTGTCATATCTTCTATTTTCAGGAAATCTTCTTCCTTAATTTTATTTCTTATTTTTTCGAGCTCATCAATGCGTATATTTTCAAAGAAAGATTTCATTGATTTAATAGTAGGAACGATATTAAGCGCATTATACCAGCCGAAAAAATTCACCATTTCTTCTAATATTAATTTTTCCACATATGGAATCTGTTCGCGCCTTTTCTGCATGTTTTGATCAATGATAATCTTGAGAGAATCCATATCGTGTAAATAAACATTATCCAATTCTTTAACCTTGGGATCTATATCGCGCGGAACGGCGATATCCATTAAAACAACCGGAGATCCTCTTCTTTTTTTCATAGATGATTTGATATGGTCAGCCGATATGATAAAATCGGAGGCACTTGTAGCGCTTATAATAATATCAAAATTATGAAGATGTTCTTTTAAATATTGAAAAGGAACAATTTCTCCGTGAACTTTTTCCGCAAGTTCTTCAGCGCGTGTAATTGTCCTGTTTGAAATAGTAATCTTTCCAATACCTTTATCTCTTAAATTAATCGCGGCAAGTTCACCTGTTTCACCCGCGCCGATAACCAGAGCTGATTTTTTTTCAAGACTGGAAAATACTTTTTCAACTAACTGAACCGCTGCATAACTGACAGTTACAGCTCCTTCTCCAAGTCCGGTTTCCTTGATTGAACGTTTACCTACTCTAATGGAGGTATCAAATATTCTTCGTAAAATTGGACCAGTGAATTCCAAATCTTCTGTAATATCAATTGCTTCTTTAACCTGTCCAAGAATCTGGCTATCGCCGATTACCATTGAATCAATTCCTGAAGCAACCTTAAACAAATGTTTTACAGCTCCGCATGAAAAGTACTTTGAGAAATTATCAGGTTTAATTCCATGTACCGGTTTAAAATCAATTAGGATATTTATTAACGGCGATAAATCAAAACTAAATTGATGAGGAAAACCGAATATTTCCGTTCGATTGCATGTTGATAATACAAGGCCTTCCGAAAAATAGCGCTCTTTTAATTGCGGAATTAGTTGCACAATTTCATTCCTCTCCAAATGAAGTAATTCCCTGAGTTCGAGATGTGAAGTTGTGTGATTTATTGAAATACCGATGAGGTTCATTTACTTTCTTTCAATAAAAAGAATGAAAAGTCTTTGCCAGCGAGTTAGTTACAATTAATGAAATAATCGCGAATGAAAATCCAATAAGTGAAAATATAATTGCTTTTTTACCGTATAACCTCCCTAACAGTTTACTTGATATTCCGGCTCCATAAACAACCCAGACAATAAAAGTACCTACTAATTTTGGATCAAAATAGCTGAATTTGGGAAACGCTCCGGGTAACCAGATAATTCCAATCGCCATAGCAATGCTTAATAATATAAATCCGATTATTGCCGAATAAAAATTAAGTCTCTCTAAAATTTCAAGACTGGGCAATCTATTAAATACCACACCGAATTTATTTGCTTTTAAATTGTTATTAAGAAGCAGAAATAACACGCCATAAACTGCAGAAATAGTTATTCCCGAATAGCCTAGTAAGGCATTTACTACATGTAGACCCAGCATTCTATTTTTTAATACTTCCGGAACTACATAATTATGTTCAATAAATACGGAAGATATCAGTTGAAATACAAAAGAGAAAAAAAGAATAAATGCCCCCGTGCCTCTTATATCTGTTAACAATTCAAGAACGAAGTAAGAGAACCCTATTGAAAATGCTATGATTGAAAAGATTTCAAACTTACTTGTAATAGGGGGATGATCAAAGACTATTGTTCTTGTGATTAAATATATTCCGTGAAGCAGCAAAGTTAAAAAAAGAATAAGTCTTTTTATATTGCTGAAGAATTTATTTTCATTAAAAAAGTCATATAAATAAATAGCGACTATTACTAAATAAAATAGAGGTAAAAAAGTGTTCATTACTGAGATTGCGGGCTGCATAAATTTCTCAATTAAATATCAATTATTATGATTCAATACGAAAATTATGAAAATTATACCCCAAAAGCAGAGGCAAATAACTCATATAAAACTCAATAAATAGATACTCTTATTCAAATGTATAACTTATTAAACAACTGAACTTGTAAAAAGATTCTTATAGAGAGAATTAACAAGCAAAACGGCAGGAAAACGTGACTATTAAAAAATAAACTGAAAAGTTCTTAATAAAATAAAAAAAGCTGTCCCGATTAATCGAGACAGCTTTTGAATTAAAAATCCTTTTTAATATTCTATTCCGAAAACATCTACTTTCCCATTCATATGCTTTTTATTATCAATAATTTTTCCGTATTCATCAACAACTCCGGGATGACATTCAAAACAACCTTTTAACTCTGCGTAAACATGCCCCGTAGGTGGTAATCCATGGCAGGTACCGCATGCCGCTTGTGTTCCATCAACTTTATTCCAGATTGGTTGAAAGTTGTTGCCTGTGATTTGATTAAATCCAACATCATATGCAAAAGGATATTGAGAGTTTGACCTGTTGAATGCAAAATTTCCATGACAATAAGTATTAGTACATTTATTTGTTGAAAAATCATAAGAGGCAGAAGAAATTCCTGAATTTGTATACGCGCCAAAATTAATTGAAGCATGCCCGGATTGATTTATATGACCGGCATCGCTAAAGTTTTTAGGTATAATATGACATTCTATACAAGGAACATTTTGTCCAATTGTTACACCGGTCAAATGTATTACATGAGCTCCAACTCCCGAGAATTTTGTGTCGGTATTTCCTTTTGAATCTCTTGGAGGGTTGATTTGATTTGAATTAGACAGACTACCGTGACAGGTATTACATGCTTCAGGACCGCCGGGATTTGTATGGCAGGTATTGCATGAAGGACTTGCAATACCGCCGGAAAAAGAATCTCCATGGCATTGAGAACATTCGGCAAGATTGCTATTAGATGCCGAAATAAATTTGCCGTGAAAATTAGTGGAAGCAGTATCTGTAATTCCAGCTTTATGAACAGTTATTCCAGGATGACAATTCCCGGTACTACAGTTTACACCTGAAGTTCCGCCGTTAAAATTAACACCATGACAAATTTGACAATTAGCAAAACCATTTTGTTTGACATTAAGACCGTGAAAATTTGCAGAACCTTTATCCAATACACCGGCACCATGAAAACTATTTGACTCGGGAGGATTTATATTATCCTGAAGTTTACTACAAGAACTTATTAAAAATCCTATTAGAATTAATAAGGTGGAATAAAATTTTATATATCTCATAATGTTATTTTGTTATTAAAAGTGAAAGAAACTATCTTATTGATAGTCTTACTCTTACCCTAATTTGTAATCTTAATCTTACTCGTAATCTTTATTTATGACAATATCCGCAAAAACCAACTCCTTTAATTCCACCGGGATGAGCATTTGCATCCGTATGGCACTCAAAACAAACAGCGCCTCGATCGGAATGCCAGTCACCGTGAGTATCTTTCATAAAACCAACAATATGAGTTTTAGGATTTGTACCTTTAATTCCGTCATAATCCATATGACATCTAAGACAAACAGGATCTCCGCCTTCAACATCATGACAGGAAGCACAGGTTTCTATATCTCGTTTTGCAATAATCGCGTGCTGTCCGCCGCCGCTTCCAATATTAGGAATTACAAAGTCTGCGGCTTTATGCGAAACAGGTTCTGTCCCTTCAAGCGCGAAGTCACCGCCTTTTGATTCGTGGCATTCAGCGCAAAATGTTTCAGTCTGATGACATGTCTGGCATTCGCTTGACTTACCTTTTGCATCTATTCCATGCGTATAACGGTAATTCAAGTCGTGAACTCGTGTTAACTGCTGCTGTTTTGTGTTATCAATAAATTTATCGGGAGAATAAGGAACATAAAAATCTCGCGAGCTATTCTTTTCCGTAATCATCGTAGTTCCGGCATGACAGGATTCACAAAAAGAATTGTCATGACACATCGCGCAATTGGAATTTTCTGAAGTAGCATGAAATTTATGTGATTTAACAAATGAAACTTCTTTATGATTTTCAGGAATGAGGTTAACCGTTGAAATGTGACATGACTCGCAATTTTTTATAACCGCGAAAGATTTTCCATTATGGCATTCATAACAGGTTTCCATTACTGGTTTGGAACCTTTTGATTCGAAACTGTAAGCAACGTCGTTTAATCCTTTATGACATTTCTCACAAGCTAATTTTTGATCTTCAAGATGGAATTTGTGATTGAATTTCATCTTAGATTTTCGCTGGATTAAAGGTTCATATATATTCTCATAATGGCATTGAGTACAGTTTTTCTCGTCTTTAACATCATGACAAGTTGCGCAGACTTCCATATTGGGTAAAAGCTTGTCTTTCATTGATGTGCTTGCCGCAGCAACCGTATGACATGAAGCGCAGTCGGTAATATCTTTATGAACTGCATGTGAAAATTTAATGATGTCTTTATTTGTTTTTTTAGTGCCGTTATCGCCGCTGTAATTTATTGCTGCAATAGTCAATAAAGAAATAAGGCATAATGCAAATACGGCATAAAAATATTTTATTTTCATAATTATCTAGAGGTTTGTATTGAACCAGTGATTTACTTTGATAAGTAATCTGAAATCATTTCTATAAATTTTATTGTCGAAATATTGCGCTTGTATATCGAATGAATAACTATTCCATGGTTTTAAGTTTATACCGCCTAATAGGGAAGTAAGATGATTTACACCGGCATCTTCGGAAATTTTGTAATCAGTAAATGAAATGCCTAAAGAAGGTGTTATAAATCCGTCGGCAAAAGTATGTGCCGTATAAATTGAAATACCGTCCAATTCACCCGAATATCCTAAATTTTTCCTGTAACTTATGCTGCCGTACTGAGAATTAGCACCCAATGTAAAGCATTCGGAATTGTCGCCGTCGTATTGTACATAGCCAAATTTACCATAAGCTGAAATGTATTTTGTAAATTTATAATCAACACCGCCGTCAATTTCCTGTGTATTGCCGAAGTTAAATACGGAGAATATAGAATTATACGCAATCTTCGGCTGGCGATAATTATAATATACGTCAAATCCAAGTTTATCCGTGGCCTGAACGCGGCTATCAATTTCGAACTTTGAAGTTGTTTCATAATTCATATCATATTCATAACGTGAATTAACATCGATTAATCCGCTCAGGAAGTATGAAGCATTCGCGGAAAGATATTTAAACTGATTTGAATTCTGCTGAATAAGAACATTTATAGGATTTGAATTCTCATCCAAGCGCATGGCATAATAATCTTCGGGTTTGAAATTCTTATTAATATATCCAAGTCCGAAATTAAAATGTTCTAAAAAACTAATATCAAATTTACCACCTACTACATAATTATCTTTCCAGTCATCGGTCACTGATAATTGCTGATATGCCGGGACATTACCACCGTAATATCCTGTAACGGAAACGTTTTCAAATTTGAATTTCAGATTAACGCCGTCATATAAACCACCGGCAACCGCTGTAAACAACGGCTGCCTTCCGAGTTTCAAACTGAAATAGTCAAATATATTGCGGGCTTCAAGATATAAATCATAAAACCTCAATCGAGGGTCGCTATCTAAAGCATTCCCGATATTGGTTTCAAAATTTGCTCTTGTTCTTAAAGAATAATCTTTATAATTAAAATTAAGTGCCAGAGTTTCATAATTTCTTATAAAAGTATTGGAGGATTTAGCGGTATCGATTCTTTCAAATGTATAAAATGATGATGAAATACTGCCGTTAATATTCTGAGCTTGTATAGTAAACGGCAGTATGGAAATCAATAAAACAAGTATATGTTTTTTCATTTATTGCTCGGTCTATAGTATTATCCTTTCGGTGTTGGGTGTGCAATTTTCTTCCACATTTCATCATATTTAAAGCTTTTGAAAAACGGACTTTCGGAATTATGGCATGTAGTACAGAATTTTGCCGCATCGGCATGAACCATCAATCCTTTTTTCTGTGCGTCTGCTTTGACTTTCATAACAGCCATATTTTTATAAGCCGAACCGGGACCATGGCAGGTTTCGCATTGAACGCCGTCTTCCATTTTAAATTTAGCGCCAACCAAAGCCTTATCAATACCATAACCGGATACGTGACATTTCAAACATTCTTTAGTTTCTGCAGCTTTAGTTTTAAATCCTTTTGACGCAGCAACTTTATCGGCTTCTGCAGTTTGCAAAGCTTTAAATGCCTGAGCATGTTTGCTGTCCTGCCAGATTTTTAATTGACTGCCGGATTTTTCTGTATGATGACACATACCGCAGACTGCTGTTCCCTCATAGCTGTATGGCTGAGCGGATAATTGAGCAGGGAGTATAAGATAAGCAGCTAAAATAATTATCGAACTTACTAAAATTCGTTTGAACATAATTCCTCCTTAGTGTATATTACTATTTTTGTATGGTATTTCCTTTCTAAAGAATATAAATAACTTTTTAATCCTATTTAATATATGCCAATTAAAGCAAATTGGCAAACCAGATTTTTTGCACTTTAAATTTAGTTTTTGACTAGTAACCGATCCAAAACAAGCAGTAATTCAATCCAGCATTACTTTTCTAAATTAAGTCATTCATAATTGTGGGTTTAAATATTTGCACAGAGTTTGGAATTGAGACTGGACCCTATCAAAAGATGTAGTACTCTATTCATCCCTTTGCTCGATTTACTTAGTCATAATATCCATATTATCTTTAAGTAAGAAACAATCAAATTTATCATAGGAGTAATTTAAATGAAAACTTTTTTACGAACATTTGTAATGATGTTAACTATTGCCATTGGTGTTTTCCAAGCCCAAACAGTTGAACTCGGTTTAAGATACAATCCTGAAATGACAAGCTTATTGAATAAGAATGACAATAATGCCGGCAGTAATCTGAATCTTACCAGTAATTTTGGATATTTTTCTTTTGGAGCAGGTGCCATTTTGAACTTCAATAATTATTTAGGTATTGCGGTAGATCTTTTGTTCTCGAGGGAAGGGCAGCGATTTGAAGGAAATTTTACCGGCAGCCCTTCTGACGCAGCGACGTATAGCTCAATCGTTAGTACACAGTTATCTCTGAACAATATGGTTATCGTTGGAGGTTATGTAGCAAAGTCTGAATTGAATTATATTAAGCTCCCACTCATGATTTCACTCACTTCTGATAATACCAAACCATTCTTTTTTACTCTGCTGGCGGGACCACAGTTCAATTTTCTGATCGATGTTGCGCAAGAAGTGAATCATTATGACATTGATTATCCTAATAGCAATATTAAACCTTTAGATTTATACAAACCCCTTACGATTAATGGAGTCTTAGCAGTTGGAAGTGCTTGCAATCTAACTCCACATTTGGTATTATCAGCGCGGATTCGGGTTGACTATGGTTTTGAAGATGTCGAGAAGAAGGACGTAATGGTAAGTTATTACGGTGCTACCCCAGTCCGTTTTTATTCAAATGATCGTCAAGCCACTCACAATTTAACCATAGGCTTGTTGCTCGGATTGGATTTCAAATTGTAAAAAGTTCTTCAGAGGATCTCAGAGTTTATTTCTTATTAATCCGTACTCAATGGTTCGGTCTTGCATAACGAAATGTGCACGCCAATTTATTGAGTTGATTTCAGATGGTTTCAGAAATAAAGAAACCTAGTAAAAGATGTAGTTCCTTTTTCATCCTTTTGACCGATTGATACGTACTCTATTCCTTTTTAATATAATATTGTAATTATCTGCAGGTATATAAATCCGCTGATTTTAAAGAAATCCGGATTAAAAACCAAAAAAAACTTAAACAATCAATCAGGAGAATTATGAAAACCAAACAATTCATCATAACGGCAATAATATTAATGAACGGTTTATTGCTATCAGGAATTAATTTCGCTCAGGAAACGAAAGTAGAAGCTGCAAAAGAAAAGGTTAAAGAGGCAAAAACTGAGTTGAAAGATGCCCAAGTGGAAAATGATAAGGACTATCATCAATTTAAAACCGAAGTCGACTTAAAAATCAGTAAAAATGAAAAAAGGATTGCGGATTTAAAAGTTAAGATTTCTAATTCCGACGAGAAAGACAAAGCAGACTATGAGAAAAAAGTTGATGCATTAGAACTGAGAAATACCGAGCTTAAAAAGAAAATAGCGGAATATAAATATGAAGGCGGAGATCAATGGATAGTATTCAAACGCGGGTTTAATAAAGATTTAAAGTCAGTCGGTAAAGCAATCAAGAATGTATTTTCCAAAAAAGACTAACCGTAAAGTATTTTGTTTAGTTGTGAAAACAAATGAAATGAATTTGTTTACACTTTAGTTCTTTTGTTATTATTGCCAACATTAAATCAGGCGAAGATTAAATCTTTCTTTGTATGAGAGATTCTACTTGATCAAAATAGATGGTTAAACCGCCTGATTTTTACTGACGTTGGCAATAGTAACAACTGGCTGCAGATTATTGGTAAGCAAATGACAATCACAGCATTCCGATTTTTACAAAACTACAATTCATACGATTTCATTAATAAACGAATAATCCATAGCATTTCACGCAAAGGATGTAGTTCCTTTTTCATCCTTTTGTACGATTGAACAATTCTATAAACCTTTGTAATCTTTCGGTATTAATATAATTTATCGCATAACATGTTTATTTAATAAAGAAATGTAACTTATCGGCAATTTTTATGAATGTTGATGAACTATTCATTGTTTAAAAAGGTTAGCGAAATCGGGTAAGCTTCACTTTACTGAGTGTATACTTTAAGAAGTCAATGAAATAGAGATAATTAAATAAAGGAAGTGATCATGAAAACAAATATTATGAAAAAAGTACTTATTGCTCTGGATTATGGTCCGACAGCACAAAAAGTGGCAGAAATAGGTTTTACCATGGCAAACGCTATGAAAGCTGAAGTAATACTACTGCATATAATTTTAGATCCGGTTTATTATTCTTCATCAAATTATTCTCCTATAATGGGGTTTGACGGATTCATGAATCTGGATCCATTGCAAGTAAATATTATTGAAGAACTTAAACAAGCTACACAGCATTTTCTAGAAAAATCAAAACAACATCTCGGTGATAAAACCATCCAAACTATTGTAAGCGAAGGTGATTGTGCTGATTCAATATTAAAGACCGCAAAAGACTTGAAAGCAGATATTATTGTTTTGGGCTCTCACAGCCAAAAATGGTTGGAAAATGTAATTATGGGAAGTGTTGCGGAAAAAGTATTGCGTCATACTTCTATTCCGCTTTTTATTATTCCAACTAAACAAAAAAAATAAAAATGGCCGATTCAATAAGTCCGACTTGTGAATATTGTAGTATTAAAATATAAGAAAGGGAAATAATGAAAAACAATCCTTTGAAAAAATTGGAATCACTCGGTCAATCAATTTGGCTGGATTATATCAGACGTGATCTGATTATAGGCGGAGAGCTTCGACATTTGATCGAAGAAGACGGATTACGAGGGATAACCTCGAACCCATCTATCTTTGAGAAAGCAATTGCGGAAAGCAATATTTACGATAGTGACATTCATGATATGGCTCTCGGGAAGAAAAATGTTAATGAAATCTATGAAGTTCTCAGTCAGCGCGATGTGCAGAACGCCGCCGATGAATTCAGGCAAGTCTATGAGAAGACTGACGGAAAAGACGGATTTGTCAGTCTTGAAGTTAACCCTCATTTAGCATATGATACCTATGGTACTATTGAGGAAGCACGCAGATTGTGGACCGAATTGAACAGGCCAAATGTTTTAATCAAAATTCCGGCAACAGAAAATGGTTTGCATGCTATCCGGCAGCTCATAAGCGATGGAATCAATATCAACGTTACATTGCTCTTTGGATTACCCCGTTATCGGCAGGTTACCGAGGCATATATTTCAGGTCTCGAATTGCGCTTAGCCCAAGGTAAACCGGTAAAACAAATAGCCTCAGTAGCTAGCTTCTTTTTAAGTCGTATTGACTCACTTTTGGATCCAATGATTATGAAATTTATAGTTCCGGGCGGAGGTAAAACAGAAATTGCGGAGAAGGTAAAAGGACAAGTTGCCGTAGCCAGCGCCAAAGAAGCTTATCAAATATATAAGAAGATTTTTGATAGTGATAGATTTAAGAAACTGATTGAAAAAGGGGCTAGTGTTCAAAGACTTCTATGGGCTAGTACAAGTACCAAAAATCCTGACTACAGCGATTTAAAATATATAGAACCGCTAATCGGCTTGGATACAGTAAGCACAGTTCCGCCTGAAGTTATTGACGCTTACCGAGATCACGGCAATCCGAAATTAAGCCTTGAACAGGATGTTGATGAAGCTCGCGGAATATTGGATCGATTGCCTGAATTCGGTATCAATATAGACAGTGTAACTCAGCAGCTTGAAGACGAAGGCGTTAAGAAATTCAATGAACCATTTGATAAGTTGATTCAAGTCCTAACAAAAAAGTCACAAGAGTAATTAGAAAAAAAGCTATGGAATTAAAACCTATCCGGAAAGCAAGGAAATCGTGGACAAACAAACGAATGTAAGCAAACTATACTCTTTTCTGCCAACAGAAGTGGATGGATTTGATTCTCTTGCCGAGCTTGCTTTGGACATGCGCTGGTCATGGAGTCATTACGCAGATGAAATTTGGAAAAAGCTTGACCCTGAGTTATGGGAGCTAACTCAAAATCCATGGGTAGTTCTTCAGACTGTCTCACGCGACAAACTAGAAAATGTTCTGTCTGATACTGCTTTCCGCTTGAAGCTAAATGAACTAATGAAAACCAATAATCAAATGTCGGAATTGCCCGCATGGTTTCAGCAAAATCATTCACAAACTAATTTGACATGTGTCGCTTATTTCAGTATGGAATTTATGTTGAGTGAAGCTCTGCCGATATATTCGGGCGGACTTGGAAATGTAGCCGGTGATCAGCTTAAGGCTGCAAGTGATTTAGGAGTGCCGGTAGTAGGAGTGGGTCTTTTATACCAGCAAGGTTATTTTCGTCAGGTGATTGATAAGGATGGTAAACAGCAGGCTTTGTTTCCATATAACGACCCGGGACAATTACCAATAACTCCCGTACGAAAACCGAATGGGGAATGGCTGCGTCTTGAAGTTATGCTTCCCGGTTATTCGGTTTGGCTGAGAGTGTGGCAAGTTAAAGTAGGCAGAGTAATTCTTTACTTGCTTGATAGTAATGATGCCGCAAACTTTCCTGCTCATAGAGGAATTACAAGCGAACTTTATGGCGGCGGTTCTGAGTTGCGGCTTAAACAAGAAATGTTGCTCGGGATCGGAGGATGGAGAATGCTTCGCGCTCTTGGTATAAAGCCGGAAGTTTGTCATCTCAATGAAGGGCATGCCGCGTTAGCTGTATTGGAACGCGCAAGAAATTTCATGGAAGATAATGATTTGCCTTTTGAAACCGCACTTGCTGTTACGCGGGCAGGTAATTTATTTACTACTCACACTCCGGTAGATGCAGGCTTTGACCGTTTTTCACCTTCCCTAATCGAACAATATTTTAAATGGTATGCCCTGAAAAGACTGGGAATATCAATTAACGATTTTTTGTCTCTCGGGAGACAAAACCCTAACAACTCTTCAGAAAATTTCAATATGGCTTACCTTGCTATACGAGGCAGCGGAGCTGTAAATGGCGTGAGCCGCTTGCATGGGAAAATCAGCCGTCACCTTTTTGAACCTCTCTTTCCACATTGGCCGACAGAAGAAATCCCCGTCGGCTATGTTACTAATGGAGTCCATATGCCGACTTGGGATTCGGCGGAAGCAGATGAACTTTGGACTGAAGCTTGCGGAAAAGATCGCTGGCTCGGAACGACGGAAACAATGGATGAAGACATTCGTCAAATTTCCGACGACAAGCTCTGGCAATTTCGCACTGCAGCCCGAAAAAATCTTGTTGAATTTGCCCGTGAAAGATTATCCAGGCAACTCGCTGAAACGGGAGTATCGTTAGATAAAATTGAAGATATAAAACATTTATTTGATCCAAACGTATTAACACTAGGTTTTGCCCGCAGGTTCGCTCCTTACAAAAGACCAAATTTGTTATTGAATGATCCAAAGAGATTACTTAGCATTTTGACAAATGTTAAGCAGCCAGTTCAACTAATTATCGCCGGAAAAGCACATCCGGAAGATCTGGCAGGACAAAATTTGATACGGGAATGGGTACAATTTATCCGGCTTCCTGAAGTACGTCATCATGCGGTATTTCTTAGCGACTATGATATGCGTTTGACAGAACGACTGGTGCGGGGTGTGGATGTTTGGATTAACACTCCGCGACGCCCATGGGAAGCGAGCGGAACAAGCGGTATGAAAATACTTGTCAACGGAGGAATTAATCTATCTGAGCTGGATGGCTGGTGGGCCGAAGCATATACGCCTGAAGTCGGCTGGGCTATAGGGGATGGTAAGGAACATGGCGATGACCCAGCGTGGGATACCGTCGAAGCAAATGCACTTTACAACATTCTCGAAAACGAACTGATCCCGGAATTTTATAATCATGATGAAAAAGGAATTCCTAAAGCATGGGTAGAACGTATTCGAGAAAGCATGGCAATACTAACGCCTCGTTTTTCAGCTAACCGAACCGTACGTCAATATACCGAGCAGCATTACATTCCTGCAGCGGCATCATATTATAATCGAGATTCTAATAAAGGCGCTATGGGTAAAAAGTTGGTTAATTGGCAGCATACTCTCAAAGAAAAATGGAATGATATGCGTTTTGGAGAACAAAAGGTTAGTACCAATGAACAGTATCACATATTTGAAGTTGAAGTCTATCTCAATGATATCGACCCGGATGCAGTTAGGGTAGAGCTTTATGCAGATGGGATAAATGAAATTAGTGTGATTCAACACAAGATGGAACGCATTCGTAAACTTACAAGTGCGGATAACGGATATGTCTATAGAGCGCAAGTATCTTCAACCCGGCCGGCGTCTGAATTTACGGCAAGGATTATACCGCACTGTGATGGAGTTGCGGTTCCATTGGAGGCTTCACAAATACTTTGGCAGCGGTGATTTAATTTCAAATATAGGATTGCAAGTAGAAAAGAGTTATTGAGCCCGATAGAAAAATAATCAATCAATTTATATTTTCTAAACGAAGTCAAGTTCAGAAAGTGTAATATTTATCAAAGGATTTTATAATGAAAAAGCATTTTGTTTTTATAATTTTAATTGTATTTACATCAATCCTAATATCAAGCTGTGGGACTGGAGGTAGTGGAACAATTTCTATACTAGATGATACTTTCAATCTGGCCAATTCGAAAATAGCGATACTATCACCAATATTTAAATTCGGATCGGCAGGAACAATTGATGATGAGACAGTATTGAATATCGGGAAAATGATTTACAATTCCTTAGAAAACCGCATTACAGCAAGTTGGTTAAGTCCGGAAGAATCAATTGCATTAATTCAAAACGCGAAGATCCGGAATGAATACGATTCACTTTTGAAAGACTATCAGAAAACCTGGATACCCGACCAATCCAAATTAATTGAAATAAGTGAAGCTGTAAACTGTCCCTACTTAGCTTTATGTCAAATAGACCATAGAATAACCGGTAACGATGCTACTTCTCATTATCGTCTTACAAATATTACAATCCAGATAATTTCAGCCAGTAACCGTAAAGTAGTCCTTGAGTTAGTTGGTAATGCTGAATGCGGTTCCGGTGGACATGATATCGGGGCAGTTAAACTTATGCAGAAAGCCGTAGATGAAGCGATTTCAACTTATCCGGGAGCTAAACCACTTAGTAACTAATTTAAATGTAGGTTATAGAATATTAATCATTCTATGATACGAGGAATTGACTAGGAGACATGATGATATTAAAGTACATGATTAAATTTTTGTTTGTTGATATAGGAGGAGTTTTACTTACCAATGGATGGGATCATGAGTACCGTAAATTGGCGGCTAAAACTTTCGATCTGAATCTGAAAGAATTGGATAACCGGCATAACCAGGCTTTCGACACTTATGAATTGGACAAACTTAATATTGATGAATATCTGAACCATGTAGTGTTCTATGAGAAAAGATCTTTTACTCCCTCTCAGTTTAAGAATTTCATGGTTGCCCAGTCGAAACCATATCCTAAAATGATCGAGTTGGTCAGTCGTCTTAAGGCACAGTATGGATTAAAAATCATAGTATTAAGTAATGAAGCACGTGAACTAAATTTATATCGAATTCGAAAGTTCAAGCTTGACAGGTTCGTAGATTCTTTTATTTCTTCCTGCTATGTTCGTCTAAGAAAACCTGACACGGATATCTTTCGTCTCGCATTGGATACAACCCAGGCATCTCTCAGTCAAATTGTCTATATTGAAAATACTCCGATGTTTGTAGAGATCGCCGAAGATCTGGGGATTCGAAGTATTCTTCACACGGATTATGAATCGACATGTACGAAACTGGCTTCATTCGGATTGAAGGTTGAATAATGACAAACTTTTCATCGGCAAAACAGACTAACATGAAAATATCGACAATCAATGGCGATTCATCAAGTATTAAGTTTGCATTGTATCAAACAAGTATTTATTGCGGATTAAAAAACTTTTATTGATTTTGGCCGAAATGAAAAATTGAATTATCGAAGGAAAATTTAATTATGAACACAAAAACTCTTTCACCTGAACTGCTTTATAAGATTGATGCTTATTGGCGAGCCGCCAACTATTTATCGGTCGGTCAGCTTTACCTTCATGAGAATCCTTTACTTCGGGAACCTCTG
>Ga0182027_10000923_pt1 | contig 49573 bp, 53 predicted proteins | sample 712E1DmetaG_FD_121300 | JGI IMG/M metagenome (GOLD analysis project Ga0182027, IMG submission 121300) | Permafrost microbial communities from Stordalen Mire, Sweden - 712E1D metaG (Illumina Assembly) | ecosystem: Environmental > Terrestrial > Soil > Wetlands > Permafrost | place: Sweden...
CCATAAGAGTTGAACTCGTTTCAGTTTTCAAAGAACACAATTCACTTTGGATCTAAAAAAATGTTGTAACAAGCTTTGCTTCAGCTTATAGTGACTTTTTCAGTGAGAACTATTTAGGATATTGTTACTTAAAGTTCCGTGTCTCCGTGTCTCCGTGGTAAGAAAACAACAATTTTCACCACCGAGACACAGAGTCACGGAGAAATAAGAAAGATTTTCTTCTCAATTCACTGAACTATTTAGGATATTGTTATTTAAAGTTCCGTGTCTCCGTGCCTCTGTGGTAAGAAAACACTTTATCTGCGTAACATCAGTTAGGAGCTGCTCACTAACACACTTTAAACGGTGATCATCATGGAAAAAATATACAATCCTTCGGCGCTCTTTGAAGCAACGGCAAAAATGTTCGGCGCGGACAAGAGCATGAAGCAGGAGATAAAATTATTTCCCGTTCCGAAGATCGAGTCCCTGCAGGATATGCTCCGCCAAACCTCCCGCAAGTATGGGGACAAGCTCGCCATCGAGGATCTGACAGACACACCGATCGCGCGAGTCACCTATGGGTCGTTGATGAAGAATATTCTCAAATTCGGATCGGCGCTGAAAAAACTTGGGATTCCTGAACGGAGTCACATTGCCGTTATCGCAGAGAACCGGGTGCAATGGGGGATCAGTTATCTGACGGCGATGTGTTTCAACTATGTGGTCGTTCCGATTGATAAAAATCTCAGCACCAACGAGATTCTGAATATCATCCACGAATCCGAAAGCGTCGCGATTATTTTTTCGGATTCATTTGAATCGACATTCCGCGAGCGTCAGTCCGCCCTGAAGAACCTCCGGCACTACATCAGTATGGATATGCCGACGAAAAAAGAAGGTTTCTATTCGATGTCCCAGTTAATCGATGAGAGCCGGGGCGGTTCGGAATATGACATGCCGCGCATCGATCCCGATGCGGTTGCGGTGATCATCTTCACCTCCGGCACACTCGGGCGTGCCAAGGGCGTCATGCTCTCGCAGCGGAATATTGCCAGCAATCTTATGGCCATGACGAGCATGGTCGAGATACGGTCGGACGACCGGTTTCTGTCTGTGCTCCCGATGCATCACACGTATGAATGCACCTGCGGATTTCTTTGCCCGCTGTCGTGCGGCGCTTCTGTTCATTATGCCCGCTCGCTGAAGACGGTAGGCGATGATCTGCAGAGTGTCAAAGCAACCATCATGCTGGGTGTGCCATTGCTGTTCGACAAGTTGTTCAAGCGCATTTACAAAGGCATCAAAGAGAAGAAACTGACTTCGAAGATCATCGGGCCGCTTATTACGGTCACAAACGTCGTGGAGCGTTTCGGTTGGAAGAGTTTCAAGAAGATCATCTTCAAAGAAATTCACAGCAAATTCGGCGGCTCCATCCGGTTCTTCTTCGCCGGAGGCGCCGCACCGGATCCGATGGTGGCCAAGGGATTGAGAGAATTTGGATTTGGCTTCCTGCAGGGGTATGGCCTGACGGAAACATCCCCCATCGTAGCACTGAATCGGGTGGAGAATTTCAAGGACGACGCAGCCGGTTTGCCGGCGCCGGGATTGCAGGTCAAGATCGCCAATCCGGATCAGGATGCTGTCGGTGAAGTGTATGTGCAGGGGCCGAACGTTATGCTCGGATATTACAAGAATGAATCGGCGACGCAAAGCACATTTGACGGTGCATGGTTCAAGACGGGCGATCTTGGATTCTTCGATGCAGACGGGTTCCTTCATATCAGCGGCAGAAAAAAGAACGTGATTATCTCCAAAAACGGAAAAAATGTATTTCCGGAAGAAATCGAAGATGCGTTGAACCGGAGTCCGTTTATTCTCGAGTCGCTCGTCTACGGCGAAGATGATCCGAAACAAGATGAGGTGATCGTGGTGCAGATTGTTGTGGACGCTGAGGCATTTATTGAAATGTCCGAGTTGCGCGGCATTCCCATTACCGATGACTTGATCAAAAAGATCATTGGCGAGGAAGTCCGGAAAACGAATGCGGAACTGACGAGTTACAAACAGATTAAACGTTTCTATATTCGCGATCACGAATTTCAAAAGACGACGACTCAAAAGATCAAACGGTTCCTCGTGGAAGCGCCGACGGAAGCCGCGCAGAACGAATGAAAAGTAATTCTGTAACTGCTCAGCGTAGTTCGTCATCATTCAGCACTTCGACTCATCCCGTGCCAACGGCATCCCTTATAGAACACGGATCATACAGATGGGACAGATTTACACGGATTTGATTTTCGTTTGTCATTCACAAATGGTTTTATCAGTGAGAATCCGTTACAAAAGTTCCGTGTCTCCGTGCCTCTGTGGTAAGAAAACACTCTATCTGCGTAAGATCAGTTACGTAATTCTTGTCTTTGTCACGGTACAACTATTTGCCGCCACGGCGCAATTATTAACCGTCAAGTCTCAACTATTTGCTGTCAAAGCGCAACTATTCGTCGTCAAAGTGCAACTATTCGCTCTCAGGTCTCAACTATTCATCGTCAAAGTGCACTTATTACACTCTCCGGTCTTAACTATTCGCCGTCAAATTGCAATTATTCGCCGTCAGGTCTCGACTTTTTGCTGCCACATCGCAACTATTTGCTGTCACATCGCAACTATTCGCCGTCACATAGCAACTATTTGCTGCCACATCGCAGGTATTCGCTGTCACATTGCAACTACTTGCTGCCAGGCAGCAACTGTTCGTCGTCAGATTGCAATTGTTGGCTGTCAGATGGCAGTCATTCGTTGTCACGTCTCAATATTTTACTGTCGCAGCCCAATTATTTGCTGCCCAGGTACAATTTAGACTTCCGTTCCCCGGCGCGCGGGATGGCAAGTGTCGCGGGGCATAGTACCGAAGCGAGAATCGCGGCAGGAAAGTTACGCAGATGGCCGATCGCAAAAAATATATTGCCCACTTGGATCTTGACTGCTTTTTCGTTTCAGTAGAACGTATTAAAGACCCATCCCTCATCGGCAAACCTGTTATCGTCGGCGGCAATCCCAATTCCCGCGGTGTCGTCTCATCGGCATCGTACGAAGCACGTGTCTTCGGCGTGCACGCAGCGATGCCCACCGGACAGGCTATTCGTCTGTGTCCCTCCGCCATTGTTGTTCATGGTTCCCATGCGGACTACGGAGACTATTCGAACAGGCTCTATCGCCGCATGACAGAATGGGCGCCAATCGTGGAACGCGCGTCGATCGACGAGATGTATATGGATTTTACCGGATGCGAATCGTTGTATGACAATGATCTTCCTGCACAGATGCATAGAATCCAAAAGATGGTCTGGGAAGAATTCACGCTGCCCTGTACGATAGCGCTGGCATCCAACAAAGTCGTCGCCAAGATTGCGGCGGGTACGGTCAAGCCGGCCGGCGTGACATTTATTCCCCATGGGACGGAGGCGGAGTTTCTCGCGCCTCTTCCGGTGGACGTCCTTCCCGGCATAGGAAAAAAGACCGCTCCAGTGCTGCACAAGTACGGTTACAAAGTTGTGCGGGACATCCAGCGCGCAGATCGCTTGTCTCTGGAATCATTGTTCGGTGCGAACACCGATTGGATCTGTAATGCCGCACAGGGCAAGGGAAGCGACGTGTTGACGACGGATGGCGAACGGAAGAGCGTCAGCAGAGAGGAGACGTTTTCGAAGGATATCCAGGCCTTGGACGAATTGGAAAAGATTCTTTTTGAGCTGGTGGAAGATGTATGTTCTACGCTGCGCCGCAAAGGATGGAAAACGAAAACGGTGACGCTGAAGCTCCGCTATTCCGATTTTTCAACTTTGACGCGCGCCGTGACGGTGGATCCGACGCACGACGATCCTGTCGTCTTTGATGCGCTGAGGGAACTTCTCCGCAAAACCATGGACCGGCGGCAGAGCGTTCGCCTGATCGGTGCCAAAACGTCGAATTTTGTTGATGCAGATCAGGGAGAGTTGTATCTTTTCCCGAAAGATGAGCGGCGTGAGCAGATACTAAAAGCAGTCGATGCACTGCGGAAGAAATTTGGATCCGATGTGATTCATACCGGCAGTCTCTAAAGGCACAAGGCAAAACGGATCGCAGATTGTTTTGATTACGCAGATTGCGCAGAAAAATCCTCTGCGAAAATCTCATTTCTTACTGCATCAGCATTGTTCTACGATGGCTTAGCGGCGGAGCGGAGAGCAATCTTCAACAATTCCTGAATTGAGTATTCCCTTCCGGAGAGTTCGTGCAGTGCGCCGCGTATAGCGCCTTCGGCACCAGCACGGGAGAAGCCGAGCGAAACCATTGCTGTCAGCGCTTCATTCCTGATTTCCGACTGGCTTCCAGTTCCATCCGACGTCACATCCGGGCCGCTGATTTTTCCAAGTTTGTCCCGCAATTCAAGAATCATTCTTTCCGCAGTTTTTCGTCCCACGCCGGGAACGGACGTCAACGCTACCACATTGCCGCGCGCAATATGCTGCTGAAGATCCCCGGACTGAATGCCGGAGAGAATTCCCAATGCGATTTTCGGGCCGATGCCGGATACCGAAACGAGCAGCCGGAACATCTCGCGCTCCGAGGTTGTCGCAAATCCGTAGAGAAGCATCGCGTCCTCACGGACATGCAGGTGGGTGAAGAGCGTTGCCGTGGATTGAACGGGCCCGAGGCGCTCAAAGGTGGAGAGGGGGATATGCACTTCATAGCCGATGCCCTGTACGTCGATAACGACCGCAGTGGGAGAGGCGTGGAGAATTTTTCCTGTAATCTGCGCTATCATAATACGGGTTCTTTATTTTTTCGATAGGTGGACGATGCGTTCGGGATGTGCTTCCACGAAAGATTTCCAGTCATTGAATCCTCCGCGCGGTTTGCCGATTCTGTGCGCGTGACATAGTGCTGTGGCGAGAGCGTCGGTGACATCCAGTTGTTTGGGAGCTTTGCTCATCTTCAACAACCGCATCACCATATATTGTACCTGCTCTTTTGAAGCAGCTCCGGAACCGGTAACGGCCTTCTTGATTTCGCGCGGCGAGTATTCGGTCACGGGAATTTCGTGCAGCACGCCGGCAAGGATGGCCACACCGCGTGCGTGGCCGATTTTCAGCGCTGACTGTGCGTTCTTGCTGTAAAATGCCGTTTCAATAGCGAATTCATCCGGGTGCCATTCTTCAATAACCTTACATAAGGAGACGTGAATGTTTTTCAGCCGGAGAGGCATGGAATTGCCGGCGGGATTGCGGATTGCACCAGCATCCAGCAACAAGATTGTGGCTCCGCGTTTTCGGATGACGCCGTACCCCGTCACCAGGGTGCCGGGATCGATCCCCAGAATAATCAACTCACTCGTTGCCAAAGCCGGCCAGCACTTTTTCGTCGATATCGAAGTTCGCATAGACGTTTTGGACATCATCGTGATCTTCCAGAGCTTCCACAAGTTTGAGCACTCTTTCCGCGTCGTGGCCTTCCACCTTCACCGTGGTTTCCGGGAGCAGATGCAATTCCGCCTCCTCAATATGGATCCCTTTCGCCTCGACTGCTTTTTTTACGGCTTCGAAGGTGTTCGGTGCCGTCACAATTTCATAATGATCTTTCTCGACCGTCATATCGTCCGCGCCGGCGTCCAGGGCGATGGAGAGCATATCGTCTTCGGAGACCGTTCCCTTTGCAGCGCGCACAGTGCCGCGTTTGTGAAACATGTAGGCAACGGAATTTGATGCTGCAAGTTTGCCGCCGTTGCGCTCGAGAATGTGCCGAAGTTCGGAAACGGTGCGGTTCTTATTATCGGTAACCGACTCGATGATCATCGCAACGCCGCCGGGGCCATATCCTTCGTAAAGCATGTCTTCGTAGTTGACGCCGGGAAGTTCGCCGGTCCCTTTCTGAAGGGCACGTTTCACATTGTCTGCGGGCATGTTGCATGCCTTCGCCTTGTCAATGGCCAATCGCAGGCGGGGGTTCCCGTCCGGATCGCCGCCGCCCAACTTTGCGGCGATTGTTATTTCTTTACTCACCTGCGTGAACACCTTGCCGCGCCGTTGATCGGTCACAGCTTTTTTTCTCTTAATTGTCGCCCATTTCGAATGGCCGGACATGGGGAACCTCCTCTGCAATAGTATCTGTTAATTCGTAAATGCTCAGAACATCATTTTCTACACCAGGCGAAAGATTTCTCCCTGCGGTCGAAATGACAAAGACACTTTTTATGCAATCTCCTATTGAAATATGAACCACGCGTAACATCAGTTAATAATTTCATCTTTATCAATTTGAATCTGTCAAATGCGAGTTATCAGTGTTCTATTTCCTAAAACTTCTCGTCGTTACTTCAAGTCCTTAATTTTAAGCTGCGGCAGTTGAATGCCGGTGAAGTTTGTTTCATCAACGGTAAAAACAATATCCATGCCGGCAGTGGTGGAAGCTTTGGCGCGTTCCAGCAGGTGGCCGAGATTGAAACCGATTGCGTCGAATGTCGTTCCGTTTTTCTTCACCTTCATGCGCAAATGATTTTTGCCGACAATGCGCGGCTGACTGGCAAGCTGTACCTGGCGTGCCAGAAACACCGGCCGCATATTCATAGGCCCAAAGGGCGCGAACTGATTGAGGACGCGGAGGTATTTCGGTGTCAGTTCATTCAAATCAATTTCAGCATCGATGGTGATCTCGGGGGTCAGAAGATCTTCCGTCAGCAATTCCTTGACGATGGCATTGAATGCTTCCTTGAATTCCGGTACGCGATCCACTTCCATCGTTAATCCCGCGGCATATTTGTGGCCGCCAAATTGAAGCAGCTTGTCCTCACAGCGTTTCAGCGCCTGATAAATATTAAAACCGGAGATGCTGCGGGCGGATCCTTTGGCGACACCATCGACGGTCGTCATCATGATCGCAGGCCGGTAATATTTTTCCACCATCCGCGAAGCGACAATCCCGATCACGCCCGGATGCCATTGCTCCTGATGCAGGATGATCGCGCCCTCACTCTCGACCTCCAGAAAGTTTTCCACGAGGCGTTGTGCTTCGATAAACACATCTTCATCGATGCGGCGTCGTTCATGATTCTCGCTTTCCAACACGCGGGCAAATTCAATCGAGCTCTCGTAGTCGTCGCTGACGAGCAGTTCGACGGCGCGTGTGGCGTCTCCCAAACGTCCGACAGCATTGATACGCGGCGCCATAACAAAGACCACCTGTCCGGTTGTCATCGTGCCGATATCCATGCCCGCGCTTTCGGTCAGGGCACGGATGCCGGGGCGCGGTTTGTTGTTGATAAGTTCCAGCCCCAGCCTTACCAGAACACGGTTTTCATCAATCAGCGGCACGATGTCTGCAGTGGTCGCCAGCGCAACGAAATCGAGATACTGCTCGACATCGAACTTATTGCCGAGCGTTCTGGAAAGTGCCTGGACGAATTTGAATCCGACGCCGCACCCGCACAGGGTTTTGAACGGATAGGAACATCCCGGTTTCAGCGGATCGAGTACCGCCACGGCGAGCGGAATAGCGTCGCCCGGTTCGTGGTGATCGCAAATGATGACCTCGATGCCGAGGGACCGCGCATACTCGACCTGGTCGAGCGCCGTGATGCCGCAATCGATCGCTACCAGCAGTGTGACGTTCAGTTCCTTTGCCTTGTCAATGCCGGCACGGGAAATGCCGTAGCCTTCCTTGATCCGGTCAGGGATGTAATACGTGACGTTGCATCCGATGTCGTGGAAGAAGAGATACAGCATGCTTGCGCCGTTCGTTCCGTCGACGTCATAGTCGCCGTACACGAGAATCTGTTCGCCTTTTGAACGGGCAGTCAGCAGCCTGTCGACCGCCTGATACATGCCGTCCATCAGAAATGGATCATGCAACTGATCAAGCGTGGGGCGAAAATAGCGTTTGGCTTTTTCATAGTCGTCGATGCCCCGCGTGATCAGAACCGATGCGAGCGAAGGAGCGATCATGAGTGATTGGGCCAATGACGCGACGCGTTGTGCGTCGGGGGGATCAACATTTTTCCAGCGGTATTCTTTAACGGGAGTCAATGCCTTCTCCTTTGGGGTTGTGGGGAAACAATCCCTTCACCTTATTCGAAAAAGCATCTACTCTTCTCACACTGGCGCGATAGAAAGCTAACGGTGCCGGGGTATGCCGATAAGCCGAATTCTGTCTTTCCACCGCCGAGAAGCGGGGGAGAGGCAATCATTTATCTCGTACCGTCCTTTCGGACGGACTGAAGCGGCCTACCCATTTCGTTTCCGCCGAGGCGGAGTTGAGTGGGCATCTCTTCCTTCCGCGCCAGCCTTGCGGCCCGGCGCAGAAATGCGAAACCTATGCGGCCTTGCTCCCGGTGGGGTTTGTCCTGCCGCCGTCATCACTGACGGCGCGGTGCGCTCTTACATTAAGGACGCTTGATCGCATCCCGCACCTTTTCACCCTTATCCCGCCGAAACGGGACGGTATTTTTTCTGTGACACTTTCCGTAAGATTGCTCTTCCTGGACGTTATCCAGCACCGTGCCCAATCCGCAGAATCTGCGGACCGGAGTTCGGACTTTCCTCCTTCACCCGCCTGAGCGGATGAACGCGATTGCCTGACATGCACCCGACACCCGTTAGCTAGGGGATGAGTGACGATTGCGCCAGCTGTGATGAGTAGATGATGAACTAAATTTTTTGGGTGCGAACTCCCGGCACTGCCGCGGTCACGACAGCGGTGATGCTGAGAGTCCTGCGTCGATGGCCTCGTTGGCCAATATATCCGCTTCTTTGTTCTGGGAGCGCGGAACATGTGTAAATGATACTGTGAACGGAGCCTTGCTCAGGATTGATTTTACTTTCTGATGCAGCTTTTTCAATCCCACATCTTTCACGCGGTAGACTCCGTTAAGCTGACGAACCATCAGTTCGCTGTCTGCGTGCACCGCTACGCTGTCCGGCTGTTCGGGCAATGCAGTCAGCGCCTGCAGGCATTTGATCAGTGCAGTATACTCGGCAATGTTGTTTGTGCTGCTGCCGATGTATGCATGCCCGCTGAGAAGCGTTGTGCCGTTGTCCGCATAGACTATATACCCGATGCCGCTGTGTCCCGGATTACCCCGGGATGCACCGTCTGTGAACGCCCGCACGGTCATGCGTTCGATTCAACAATATCCGTTGGAACAATGATACGTCCGCAATGCTCGCAGGTGAACAATTTGATCGACGTCCTGAGTTCGAGCAAGCGCTGCGGTGGAATTCGGTTGTGGCATCCGCCGCAGGAATTCTTTCTCACGGCGACCACTGCCTTGCCGTCCCGCGCATTCCGGATCCGATTGTACCGGGCCACCGTCTCTTTTTTCAGACGCACGACTATTTTTTCTCGTTCGTGCCGCAACTGAAGCTCTTCTTCTTCATTTTCCTTGGAGACGGCGGTCAGTTCGGCTTCTTTTTCATCCAAAATCTTCTGTGTTTCGTCGATTTTTACTTTGAGCGTTTCGGTTTCTGTTCTCGCCGCAACCATTGTATTTTCGAAAATACCAAACTGTTTCTCCAGATCCAGAATGGACTGTGTGGCAAAATCGATTTCCTTCGTGATTGCATCGTATTCTTTGTTCGAACGGACTTCATACTGCTGTTTCTTGTAGCGCTCGAGCTTGTCATTGAAATCGTGAATATCGAGATCCGCTCTCTCTCTCGCCTTGATGGAATCCGACACGATCTGTTGCTGCTGTGCGAGTGATTGTTTGACGGTGTCGAGTTCTGCGCGCAAGCCGTTTACGGCTTCGGGAAGATCCCCTTTCATCTCTTCGAGTTCATCGAGTCCGCTGTCGACTTTTTGCAATTTGTAAAGCAGGCGTAGTGTTTCTTCCACTGTGAGCTCCTTCATTCAAATAGTCTCTATCGTTGTTGTCTTGTGTGTTGTTGTGAAAACTCTAACTTTGGCTTTCTGATGTCGCACAAATTTTTGCAGTCTTTCTGTCAGGACAGGGAGGACAGGCCGCTCCGTCTCATAATGCCCTGCATCGACGAGGAGAAGATCGTGCGGCGCTTCCTGCATCGTATGGTACTTCAAATCGGATGTTACATAGGCATCGGCCTGCTGCCGGGCTGCTAGTTCAATAAATTCTGCACCGGATCCGCCGCAGGCGGCAACCGTGCTGATTATGCCGTCGGTCCTGCCGGCTGTCCGCAGCATCGGAGTCCCGAGAACTTTTTTGACATGCAGCAAAAACTTTTTTGCAGACATCGGTTTCGGTAATGTTCCGATGACACCGAGTCCAAATTCAGGATTTGTATTCTCTATTGGGTACACATCATATGCCACTTCTTCATACGGATGGGCGGCAAGCATTGCGCGGACAACGGAAGATGCTTTCCATCCGGGAACGAGCATTTCGAGTTTTGTTTCTTCTGCGCGTTCCAGCACGCCGACGGAACCGAGAAATGGGCGGGCATCATTCGTGCCTTTGAATGTGCCGATGCCGTCGCTGCGAAAACTGCATTCCGCGTATTTTATGAAACCACCGCCGCCGGCGGCATACATTGCATCCGCCACCTGTTCCACATGGGTGCGGGGCACGAAGACGGCAATTTTTTTCAAACGCCCTTCCAACGGCGATAGGACTCTCGCATTCAGAAGTCCCAGCACGGCTCCCAACACATCGTTCACTCCGCCGCGGGCACTATCCAGATTTGTATGGGCCGCATAGAGTGCAATTCCTGATTCTGCCAGCGCGAGCGCGATGGCTCCCACAGGCGTTTGCGGTGTGATTGACCGCAGCGGTTGAAAGATCAGGGGATGATGTGTGACGATGAGGTTCGCATTTTTTTGTTTTGCCTCTTCAACAACATCCATCGTCGCTTCCAGAGCAACAAGAATATTTTTGACCGTTGTCTCCGGCCGTCCGATCTGGAGCCCGATGTTGTCCCCCTTCCAAGCAATGCCGGCGGGGAACCATTCTTCCATTATCTTCTGGATGTCGTTGATCGTCACGTTTTTTCGTACAAAAAAAATGTCCCGGTGGAATTCACGGGACATTGGGGTGGTATTTCGTTTTTGCTGCGCGCTTCGAGATTTTCTTCGGACGCTCTGATTTCATTGGACCGGTTATTTTCGCTTTCTGTATCATTTTGTAACTGAAAGATATGAAATCTCCGCCCAAAATGCAAGAAAGTTGTTACCTTGACTTTACTCCCTTTTTCCAATATCTTGCCGATGTAATCAACCAGATTATCCGCCGGAGTTTACGATTTGATCACTGAATATGGCTATGATGTTTTCTATGCGATCACGGCAATTTGCCTGCTTTTTGTTGGCGCTTCCTTCTTTCTTCTCGACAATCCTTACATAAAATATGCCCTGATTACGCTGGGGATTGCATTCTTCCTGTTTACCTTCTATTTCTTCCGCGATCCGGAGCGAATGTCTCCCGAGGGGGCTGCTCTCATCCTGTCCCCCGCGGATGGGACAGTGGTTACGGTGAAAGATGTGGACGAAAATATTTTTCTCCATGGGCCTGCCGTACAGATCAGTATTTTTATGTCACCGCTCAACGTCCATGTCAATCGGTTCCCTGTATCAGGAACAATCGGCTATTTCCAACACATCCCGGGTGAGTATTTTGCAGCGTTCGAGGACAAAGCGTCACTCAAGAATGAACAGACGCACATCGGCATTAACGCTGGTACTTTCAAAGTATTCTACAAGCAGATTGCCGGATTTATTGCCCGCCGCATCGTAGCAGACCTGCACGTCGGTGATGAGGCCGTCCGTGGCAAACGGTTTGGCATGATCAAATTCGGCTCCCGCGTCGATGTATTTGTCCCGAAAAATTGCGATATTAGAGTCAGAGTGGGGGACAAGACCGTCGGTGGGGAAACGATAGTGGCGGCCGTTCGCTAAGACTACCTAATGTAACCTGGAACTAATGAAAATTACGCGAGCTGTTGTACCAAGCCTTTTCACCGTCCTGAACATGTTTTGCGGTTTCCTCGCTATCATTCAATGCAGCGAGGCTGTGCCGAACTTCATCGTTGCAGGGTGGTTCATCATTCTGGCGGGTGTCTTCGACACGCTCGATGGATTCATGGCCCGGCTCACCAAAAGCACCAGCCAGTTTGGCGTGGAAATCGATTCTCTCTCGGATATCGTTTCGTTCGGAGTGGCACCGGCATTTCTGGTGTACAAACTTCATCTTTATCAATTCAATGAGATCGGCCTCATCATCAGCTCGTTGCTGCTGATCATGGGCGGCATCCGGCTTGCTCGTTTCAACGTCCAGCTTGTGGGTTATGACAAAGAGTCTTTTACCGGCCTTCCGATTCCCGCCAGTGCCATCACAGTCGTGGCCTTCGTATTCACTTTCAAACAGAATGCTCCCGGTTTGTCCGGACTGCCGGCAGATCTGCTTGCGCCACTCGTCGTGCTCGTGTCTCTCTTGATGGTAAGCAAAATAAAATATGATGCGCTGCCGAAGTTTTCGAAAAAAGGATTTAAAAAACACCCGGTATGGACAATAATGGTTGCCATTGCGGCTGTGGTACTCCTCGCAACGAAAGGGATGGCGCTCTTTTACCTGTTCCTTCTCTTCATCGCATGGGGAATTCTTCGTGCTTCCTGGAAAATCATTCGTTCCCTGGGTACATCGCCGCAGGAGCATCCCGTGTCGCCGGTCGAAGAATTGACAAGCATCGATATCTAGACGGAGTTTTCGTGTATCACGCGACCATCGCTGTGACATTGCGCACTTCCATCCTCGACCCGCAAGGAAAGGCCGTGGAGCATGCAATTCAGTCACTGGAAGCAGGCAGTGTGCGGAATGTCCGCATCGGAAAGCAAATCCAATGCGACATCGATGCAGGTACGCAAGCGGAGGCGAAAAAAACTGCTGAAACCATCTGCAAGAAACTTCTGGCGAATCCGGTGATGGAGGATTACACAATCTCTATCGAAGAACGGACATAAGATGGCTGTCTCCACTCCCACCTTTGGCGTTGTCGTTTTTCCGGGATCGAACTGTGATCATGATGCGTACCATGTTGTGAAGCATGTTCTTGACTGCGAAGCACGCTTCATCTGGCACAAAGAATCAGCGCTCGGCGACGTAGACGCGATTATTCTGCCGGGCGGTTTCTCCTACGGAGATTATTTACGAACGGGTGCGATAGCGCGATTTTCCCCGGTGATGCAAGAGGTGGTGAAATTCGCAAACGACGGCGGGCCGGTGATAGGTATCTGCAATGGTTTCCAGATTCTGTTGGAATGCGGATTGCTTCCCGGAGCGATGTTGCGAAACCGGTCTCTGCAATTTGTCTGCAAGCATGTGTACCTGAGGGTTGCCAATACGCAGACGCAATTCACATCGCAATATCCTGCCGGCAGCGTTATTCACATCCCGGTGGCGCACGGTGAAGGCAATTACTTTGCAGATGAGGACACGATTCGCACGCTGCAGGAACATGACCAGATTGTGTTTCAATATGCGGACAGCGCCGGTGTCGTTGCTGATGAATGGAACCCCAACGGCTCGCTGCTGAATATTGCTGGAATTATTAATCGCAGGGGGAATGTGCTGGGGATGATGCCGCATCCGGAACGGGCTGCGGATCCGGCGCTCGGCTCAATCGATGGACGGCCTCTTTTCGAGTCCATTGTCCGCAGTATTGTCTCTGATAGATAGATTTTTTTATTTCAAACAATAAGGAAAGGATACTACCATGAACCTCGGCGCCCCTGAACTGATTTTGATTTTTTTTGTGATTCTGATTTTATTCGGTGCCAAGCGCATACCCGAGTTGGCCCAGGGTCTCGGCAAAGGCATACGCGAATTCAAAAAAGGAATGAGCGACGTTCAGACTGAGATGCAAAGCGAGCTCTCTCCCAAAGAACTGGAACTGAAGCGCAAAGAAGAAGAACTGAATCGCCGCGAGAAAGAACTGAATCAGCGTTCGAACGAGACCAAGTAAGAGCCGCCTCCCATGTTGGAAAACATCGGATTCAGCGAGCTGCTATTTATCGTCATTGTCATTGTCGTGTTTTTCGGGCCGAAGAAGATTCCGGAAATTGCGCGCATGATCGGCAACGCCTCGACGCAGGTGAAGAAGGCCATGCGCGATTTTGAGTCAGAACTTAAACGGCCTTTCCCCGGCGATGATCCCAACACAAAATAGAAAAGTGTCAGGCGTGAATCTTCAGGAATCGTTCGACTCATACCGCTCCCAGCTTGCATGGGAATCATGCGAGTTCCGCACCAAAGCATATCTCGATGAAATTCAAAGGCGACAATCGCTCAACGCATTTTTGACCGTGTTCGGCGACGAGGCCGTTGCAGAAGCGCGCCGAGTCGACGGGCGCATTGCCGCAGGAAGTGCCGGCCCCCTCGCCGGCATGGTGATTGCCGTCAAGGATGTGCTGAACATGACGGGAAAGCCGACTACGTGCGCCTCGAAAATGCTGGCATCGTTCCGGTCTGTCTATGATGCCACAGTAATCGAACGATTGCGTGCAGCCGATGCAGTGTTCATCGGCAAGACGAATATGGATGAGTTTGCGATGGGGTCCTCGAACGAAAATTCCGCATTCGGTCCGGTAAAAAATCCGTGCGATGAATCGCGCGTTCCGGGTGGATCCAGTGGCGGTTCTGCTGCAGCTGTTGCCGCCGGACTGGCGACGGTGTCGCTCGGAAGCGATACCGGCGGATCAATCCGTCAGCCTGCGGCGTTGTGCGGCATTTTCGGTCTCAAGCCGACGTACGGCCGCGTTTCGCGTTATGGATTGGTGGCGTTTGCCTCTTCCTTCGATCAGATTGGCCCGTTCGCACATTCGGCACGTGATCTTGCATCCGTGCTGCAAGTGATAGCGGGATACGATCCAAAGGATTCAACCTCGGCGCGTGTACCTGTTCCAGATTATAATGCCGCTCTGAATGGCGACGTACGCGGATTGAGGATCGGGCTTCCGAAGGAATATTTCTCCAACGCTCTCGATTCTGAGATACGTGCGGCAATCGAACGTGCGATCGAGATGTTGCGGAAACGGGGCGCCATCATTTCGGAAGTTTCACTGCCTCACACCGAATACACAATTGCAACGTATTACATCCTTGCAACAGCGGAGGCTTCCTCCAATCTCGCACGTTTCGACGGAGCACGCTACGGCTATCGCGCAAAACAGGTGCAGAACATTTCGCAGATGTACACGAAGTCCCGCAGCGAGGGATTCGGCGCAGAAGTGAAACGACGCATCATGCTCGGTACGTATGTCCTGTCTGCCGGATACTATGACGCCTACTATGTGAAGGCGCAAAAAGTAAGGCGATTGATTCAAAAGGATTTTTTGGATGCATTTGCTTCCGTGGATTGTCTGCTCACACCCACCGCTCCTTCGACGGCCTTTGCATTCGGGGAGAAGATGGATGATCCGCTGCAAATGTATCTGAGCGATATCTACACCGTGTCGGCGAATCTTGCAGGCATTCCGGCAGTGTCGGTGCCGGGCGGAGTGGATCATCAGAACCTTCCGATCGGAATTCAGATTCTCGGCAAACAATTTGACGAATCGACTATTTTGAAAGTCGCCGATGTACTTGGCGGTAGCAACCAGTAACAATACGCAGGAGTAGTATGAGCATCTTGGTCAACAAAAAGACGCGGCTGGTGGTGCAGGGTATCACCGGTGGCGAAGGAACATTCCACACATCCCAGATGCTTGCCTATGGGACGAACGTCGTGGCCGGTGTCACGCCCGGAAAAGGCGGCACAAAATACAAGGGCAACGATAAGGATCAATTCAACAGGGAAGTTCCGGTGTACAACACGGTTGCAGATGCGGTGCGGGAAGAAGGCGCCGACACCTCCGTTATTTTTGTGCCTGCGGCATTTGCTGCAGATGTAATCATGGAAGCGGCCGATGCCGGTATCGGATTGGTCGTCTGCATCACGGAAGGAATTCCGACCAAGGACATGGTGCAAGTCTATGATTATCTGAAAGCAAAGGGAACGCGTCTGATCGGCCCCAATTGTCCCGGCATTATCACACCGGGTGAATGCAAAGTCGGCATCATGCCCGGTTTCATTCACAAAGCGGGGAATGTCGGTTTGGTATCGCGCAGTGGAACACTGACCTACGAAGCCGTCTGGCAGTTGACGGAACGCGGCATCGGACAATCGACCTGTATCGGCATCGGTGGCGATCCAATTATCGGGACGCGGTTTATCGATGCGATCCGTTTGTTCAATGCAGATCCGAAGACGGAAGCGATTATTATGATCGGCGAGATCGGCGGTTCCGCGGAAGAGGAGGCGGCGGAGTATATCAAGAAGCACGTGAAGAAGCCTGTCGTCGGATTTATCGCCGGTAGGACTGCACCTCCGGGTCGGCGCATGGGACACGCCGGTGCGATTATCTCCGGCGGCAAGGGCACGGCAGCGGAGAAGATGGAAGCGATGGCGAATGCCGGCATCATTGTGTGCGAGAGTCCAGCGCTGCTCGGCGAGACAATGCGAAAGGCATTGGCGCAGAAAAGCAAAAGGAAAAAGGCAAAAGGGAAAACAAAAGCCAAGGCAGAGTCGCTTCTGCGCAAAGTGAATACAAAAAAGAAGATTGTCGCGAAGAAAAAAATCACAAAACGAAAAAAGAAATAGGAGCAGGCAGTGATTGAACGAACATTATGCATCATGAAACCGGATTGTGTGCGAAAAAATCTGCAGGGCGAAGTCCTGGCGCAGATACAGAAAGCCGGTTTCAAAGTGCTGGGGATGAAACAGATTCGGTTAACGAAGGAGGAAGCAGGTGCATTCTACGCCGTCCACAAAGGACGGCCGTTCTATGACGGACTGGTGGAGTTCATGACCTCCGGCCCCTGTGTACCGGTTGCATTGGAAAAGGAAGATGCCGTTGCGGATTACCGGACCCTGATTGGCGCAACAGATCCGAAAGATGCCGCCGAAGGTACTGTCCGGAAATTGTATGCAGACAACAAAGGTGAAAATATCGTTCATGGATCCGATTCCGTCGAGAACGGAAAGATCGAAGTTGCATTCTTCTTTGCCGAAAGCGAATTAATCTAGAAACTTGATCGAAAAGCCATTCAATTACTGCTCCGAAGGATGCTTCGCAGGAGATGCAGAGGCATGGAGAAAATTGTTTTAGGCTTTTGATGTGACGATCATCATCCCGAGAGACTATCTCTATGCTGTCCCGCTGGAAAACACTCTCTTCGCGCATAGTTTCCTCCAATCCCTGGTGGAAATATTTCCTGGATACATTTGAAACCGAAAACGGCCATTCGGGTGAGTACCACTACGTCCACACCAATGGTGCCAGCATGATCGTGCCTGTGCTGCCGGATGGACGCGTCGTGCTTGTGAACCAATACCGGTATCTCTGCAGAAAAGAAAGCCTCGAATTGCCGTGCGGCGGCGTAAAATCCGGACACAGCTACGAAGAAACCGCGCGGCATGAATTGGAAGAGGAAACCGGATATCGTGCCGGGTCGATGGAAACGGCGGGAGAATTTAATCCTTACAACGGAGTGACCGATGAGATTTGCAAGGTATTCATTGCGCATGCGTTAATGCAGTCATCCGCCAAACCGGATGTTACGGAAGAGTTTGAAATTCTGCGGTTGCGTCTTGAAGAGATTGATGACATGATTGCCAGCGGCGATATCTGGGACGGCATGACGCTTGCTGCATGGGTGTTGGTAAGGGCAAAATTGTAATTACTGACATCAACGTAACTACTCAATAATGTTCGTCATGCCAGATCTATCCAAAGACCGTGTTTGCTTTTCCGGATACTGATATTCGTCATCCCGATGGCTATTCAAAGACGTTGGCTTTGTCTTTTCAAAAAAATGGCATCCTTCTACTCGGACGCTTCGGCTGCGCTCAGCGTCCGAGTCATTTGTGTTCGTCACCCCGAGCAAACGAATCCCGCGTTTTTTGCGGGATGAGTGCGTCGAGGGACGCATGCTGGTTGAGTAATTACGTTCCATCTCTGTTTCCATACAGTATGAAAGGATTTGATATGCGCTCTCTGTCATTTTTAATTCTTCTCGCCATGGCGTCTGTGCTTTCCGCACAGGTCGTCTCTACCGGCGCCGATATTCTTATGAAAGAAAAGCGCGAGCTTCTTGCAGGCAAGCATATCGGTCTGATTACCAATCATTCCGCACTTCTTGCCGATGGCCGGCATCTGGCGGATGCGATCCGTGCAGATTCTACGATGCACCTTGTAGCACTGTTCGGACCGGAACATGGAATCCGCGGCGATGCGCCCGACGGGAAGAGCATCCAGACCGGCATCGATCCCAGAACCGGCGTTCCCATCTATTCACTCTATGGCAAAGTAAGCAAACCGACTCCGGAAATGTTGAAGGGGATTGATGTGCTCGTCTATGACATCCAGGATGTCGGAGCACGCTTCTACACATTCATCAGTACGCTGTTCTTAACGATGGAAACTGCAGCAGACAACAATCTTCCGTTTATTGTTCTCGATCGTCCGAATCCGATTCGAGGCACCGATGTCGAAGGGCCGCTGCGCGACGATTCGCTCAAGTCGTTCGTTGGGTGGGCTCCGATGCCGGTGGCCCATGGAATGACAGTCGGCGAACTTGCGACCATGGCAAATGGCGCAGGCTGGCTGCACGACCGTGTGCAGGCAAAGCTGACAGTGGTGGCCATGCGGGGATGGAAACGATCAATGTGGTACGATGAAACCGGACTTCGGTGGGTGAAACCCTCTCCGAATATGGCGACGCTGCGTACGGCCACCGTTTATCCCGGTGCATGCTTCTTTGAAGGGACGAACATGTCAGAAGGGCGCGGTTCAGAGCGGCCGTTTGAATACATCGGAGCTCCATTCATCGACAATATTCAATGGCGCGATGCATTGATGAAGCTCCGCCTGCCCGGCGTCGTGTTCGATACGATTTCATTTGTGCCGGCAGAGATCGCCAAAGCAGTAAGCAATCCCAAACACAAAGGGCAGGTCTGCCGCGGAGTGGCCGTGACGGTGACCGACAGAAATATGTTCGAACCGGTGCGAACAGGAATCGCCATGTTGAAAACCGCACACGATGTTGCCCCGAATGATTTTCAATTCCGCGACAGGCGAATAGACCAGCTTGTCGGTACGCCGCGTATCCGTTTGATGATCATCGCCGGAAAGAGTGTGGGGGAGATCAATGCGTCGTGGAAGGAAGAGGCGAAGAAGTTCGAACGCGATCGCGCGCCGTATTTGTTATATCGGTAAGTCGAAAAAGGCCGCGAGAAATGGGAGAATTTTTTTGCGTGTCATTCTGAGCGAAGTCGAAGCATTCAGAATGACAAGGTGAGAAGATTTCTTAGAAATCTCATCGAATCATTTGGCAGGCAGTTGCAGTGCGGCAGAAAGATCAGCAATCAAATCATCCGCGTCTTCAATCCCGACAGACATTCTGATCAACCCATCCGTAATGCCCAGTGCCTCTCTCTCTTCGCGGGGAAGAGAGGCGTGCGTCATCGTTGCTGAATGCGACATCAGAGATTCGATCCCACCGAGGCTTTCCGCAAGAACGCAAATCTTTAACCGCTTCAAAAATGACTTTGCCGCATCAAGACTGTCGAGATCGAACGAAATGATCCCGCCGAAACCATGGTCCATTTGCTTCTTTGCGAGCTCATGCCCCGGATGGGAAGCAAGTCCCGGATAATAGACTTTGGTGATGGCGGGTATGCGCTCCATCCATTGCGCGATGTGAAGGGCATTTTCGCAATGACGCTGCATGCGCACACTTAATGTTTTCGTTCCGCGCAGGCAGAGCCAAGCATCGAACGGCCCCATGATACCGCCGGCCGCTTTCTGAATATATCGCAGTTTCTGTGCCACCTCTGCATTGCTCGTCACAATCACGCCGCCGACCATGTCGCTGTGGCCGTTGAGATATTTGGTGACGCTGTGCATCACAACATCGAACCCAAACTCAATCGGGCGCTGCAGATATGGCGTGGCAAAGGTATTGTCCGCCACGGAGAGAAGTCCATGTGTCTTTGCAAATCGCGCGATCATCGAAAGGTCTGCAATCTCCATGGTGGGATTGGTCGGTGACTCAATAAAGATCATCTTTGTTTGCGGTGTGACTGCCGCGGCGAGAGACACTTCCGATCTCACATCCACAAAATCAAAATGAATGCCGAGCTTCCCGTACATAGTCGTGCCGATGCGATATGTGCCGCCGTAGATGTGCTTGGATGCCATCACGCGGTCTCCGGGCGACAGCAATCGGAACAGCGCGTCAATCGCCGCCATGCCGGAGGCAAATGCCATGCCGTCGGTCGCACCTTCCAGCGCGGCAATGTTCTTCTCCAGCGCGGTTCGAGTGGGATTGGCGACTCGGGAATAAGTATATCCTTTGTCAACTCCCAGCTCCGGTTGTGCAAAAGTGGAGGTGAGATACAATGGCGTCATGACGGCACCCGTGGCAGGATCGGGTTCCTGTCCGGCGTGGATTGCAGCGGTCGAGAATTTCATTGAGTGTCGGGGGAGTTGTATTTCAAAAATTCGTCTTCGCCGATTTCGTATTCTTTCAGTATGATGCTCCCCTCGGCGGTAAGTTTGTGGGAGCGGGCGCGGAGAAAGCCAAGCACGGCTTCTTTGACGCCAACGTGGGGATTTTTTCGGAAGGCTGCATACTTCTCAGCATGCGATTGGGCGGAATTCTTGATGATGGTGCGAAACGGATCCCGGACCACCAGGACTAATTCATCGAGTTTTTCAATTGCAGATTGTTCCCACTGCATACGCGTTCGCTACGATTGTGTAATGAGGCTTGCAGCAAATCCGGCTCCAAAACCATTGTCGATGTTGACAACGAGAACTCCGGCCGCACACGAGTTGAGCATGGTCAGAAGCGCAGCCATTCCATGAAAACTTGCGCCGTAACCAGTGGAGGTTGGAACGGCAATCACCGGCACGCGCACCATACCGCCGACGACGCTCGGTAGCGCGCCGTCCATGCCGGCAACGACAATAATCACGCCGGCGCTCCGGAGTTTTTCGCTCTGACTAAGCAAACGATGAATCCCGGCAACGCCAACATCAAACATGCTCTCCACCTGCCGGCCCATCATCTCCGCAGTCAATTTCGCCTCTTCCGCGACCGGGATATCAGCGGTTCCAGCCGTCATGACCAGAATTGGCTTTCCGTTTCGATTTGAGGATTCTCTTGGTTCATTGGCTGTAATACTTCTGGAAAGAGGGTGATAGTGCGCTGTCCGCACGGTTTTCTTGACGGCGAGATAATTTTCTCTTGAAGCTCTTGTCGCCAAGAGGGCACTGCCGTCACGGGCAATGCGTCCGGCAATGGACGCTATGTGGGTGGAGGTCTTTCCTTCACACAGAATTACTTCCGGGAATCCTTGACGCAGTTCCCTGTGATGGTCAATTGTTGCGAACCCCAGCGATTCAAAAGAAAAATGCTTTAATGCATCAACGAACTGATCTTCGGTGATTGAGCCCTTTTTCAATTTGGAGGCGAGAGTACGGAGGTAATCTTGTTTCATCGAAGAAAATATAGCTGTTTTGGTTTGAAGAAGCAATAAAGCCTCTCCACAACTCAAAGAAATATCAGCAGTTAGCGGTTTTTGGGCGTCTTGACTCTCCATGCTTTTATCCGTAATTTCTTGGCAGACGCATCGCGAAAATCTGCTACGGCCAGTCGGTTTCGAAGTTTCCGCGTTCAACCATAGTCTGTCATCTGGGAACTCCATGATGTTGATTCTCGTCGTACTTGTTGTTGCATATCTGATTGGTTCTTTTCCGACCGCCTACTTCGTTGTCAAACGAATATCCAACATTGATATTCGTTCCGCTGGGAGTGGCAACGTTGGCGGTCTTAATACCTATGAAGTGAGCGGCAGCCGGGGGGCCGGCACGCTGGTGGCTGCCGTTGATTTTTTCAAAGGAGCCGTGGTGACCTGGCTGGCCCTCTCCTTGTTGCCGGAAAATCCCTTGGCTTTGTGCGGAGCTTTTCTGTTTGTAGTCGTTGGACATTGTTTTCCCGTCTGGCTCAAGTTTCGCGGCGGGAGGGGGCTGGCTACGGCCGGAGGAGGATTGACGATTATCGCGTGGCCGTTTGCGGTGATCTGGCTTTTGGGCTGGTTGGCGACATATTCGGTTTCCAGGCATATTCACCTGGGCAATGTCCTTGGAACTACACTCATGCTTGCCGCCTCTTTGCTTCTTCAGGGTTTTTGGCTTGCCGCCGCCGTTCGACCGGAAATTCCATTGATGCATTTTCGGATTCTCATGCTTTCACTCAGTATGGTCATCCTCGTTCGCCATATAGAACCAATGAAACTATGGATACAGGAGTATCAACAGTCATGAAAGAAAACTTCGCATCTTGTTTGCTTGCAGCCATTGTCACAATTGTCTCCGCGCTTCCACTTTCCGCTCAGAATACGAACGACAACATTTCATCATCTCGGAAGAACGCCATCACCATAGCGGTAGAACATGCAAGTCCGGCGGTGGTGGGTATTAATGTGATTGAAGTGCGGGAATATCAGGTCCGCGATCCATTCTCCAATTTTTTTGGAGAAGATCCTTTCTTCCGCCAGTTTTTTGGAAATAAAAGCTACCAGCAGGAAGTGAAAGGTTTGGGCTCGGGCTTCATCATATCTGCGGATGGATACATCCTGACGAATGATCACGTTGCCGGGAATGCAAAAGAAATTACGGTCACGCTCACCAACGGAGAAAAATACAGCGCTGAACTTGTCGGCACCGATTACGTTTCCGACATTGCGCTGTTGAAAATCAGCGGCAAAGATCTGCCGTACGTCTCGCTGGGAAATTCCGACGAGGTGATGATCGGCGAATGGGCTATTGCATTTGGAAATCCATTTGGCCTCTTCGAAAACATCGATAAGCCGATCGTGACCGTCGGTGTGGTGAGCGCAAAAGGAATGAATCTGAATGTGGAGAACAATCGCTCCTATCGCGGATTGATTCAGACCGATGCGGTCATCAATTCAGGGAACAGCGGCGGGCCGCTGCTGAATGCTGCGGGCGAAGTGATTGGCATCAATACGCTTATCTATACTGCCGGCGTCAGTCAGGCATACATCGGCTACGGATTTGCAATCCCGATCAACAGAGTCAAGCCGATTATGGAAGAGTTGAAATCCAAAGGAAAAGTGGAACGCAATTTCTGGACAGGTCTCGATATCCAGCCGGTGGACGCTCGCATCGCACGCTATTTCAATCTTGCCAAGGCGGAAGGTGTCATTGTCAGCGATGTCAAGGAAAAGAGTCCCGCAGAGAAATCGGGTTTGAAGGCGGGAGATATTATCGTGGAAGTCAATGGCGTGAAGATACAGGATCAGCAGACTATTGTGGCGCTATTTCAGGAAGCCCGCTCAGGTGATACAATGAAACTGAAAGTCTATCGCGATAAGACGTATATCATGACGAATCTCACTCTGGAAAAACAAGGAAAGTAGCCCGTGATTACTCGCTACACACGCCCCGCGATGGGCAAAATATGGGATGAACACAATAAATTTTCCATCTGGCTGGAGATTGAAGTGTTGGCCTGTGAGGCACAGGCGAATCTCGGCGTGATCCCGCAGGAAGCAGTCAACATAATTCGGGAGAAAGCATCGTTCAATATCGACCGCATCGCGGAGATCGAAGCGGAAGTGAAACATGACGTGATCGCCTTCCTGACGAGCGTGGGAGAATTTGTCGGTCCCGATTCGCGCTTTATTCATCTCGGCATGACATCCTCGGATGTTCTTGATACGTCGCTTGCCGTGCAGATGAAGCAGTCCGGGGAATTACTCCTGCATGATCTTGAAGAACTGCGTGACGTGCTCGCCCGGCGTGCGAAAGAATTCAAGATGACGGTGATGATCGGCCGCTCGCACGGTGTCCATGCAGAGCCGACAACGTTCGGGCTCAAACTTGCACTCTGGTTCGATGAATCACGTCGCAACATCGTGCGTCTGAAAAATGCCATCGCTACCATTTCTGTCGGACAGGTATCCGGTGCAGTAGGCACATTTGAACACCTGAGTCCTAAGGTGGAAGAATATGTCTGCGAGAAACTCGGTCTGCAGCCGGCCCCGGTTTCCACGCAGGTGCTACAGCGGGACCGCCATGCGGAGTTCATGACGACGCTTGCTGTGATCGGCAGCTCGCTTGAAAAAATCGCCACGGAAATCCGCCATCTTCAGCGCACCGAAGTGCTGGAAGCGGAAGAGTATTTCTCGAAAGGCCAAAAGGGTTCTTCTGCAATGCCTCACAAACGGAATCCCATTACCTGTGAGCGGATAGCCGGCCTTTCACGTGTGCTGCGCGGCAATGCGCAGGCCGCGTTGGAAAATGTGGCGCTCTGGCACGAGCGTGATATCACGCATTCGTCCGTGGAGCGGATTGTCGTTCCGGATAGCTGTATCCTGCTAGACTACATGCTCTCGCTCACGACCGATGTTATCGACAAGCTCCTTGTGTATCCCGAAAATATGCGGCGGAATCTCGAAGCCACACATGGGCTCGTGTATTCCCAACCGGTCATGCTTACGCTGACAAAGAAAGGAATGGCGCGCGAAGATGCATATCGCATTGTCCAGCAGAGTGCGATGCAAGTGTGGCGCTCAAAACAAAATTTCCGCGAGGTGATTGGTACAAATCCGGAAGTCATTGCGTTGTTGTCTCCGGAGGATATCGATCAGGCATTTGATCCGTCAAAAGGGCTGACAAACGTGGACTATATTTTTCAGCGGGTTGGCCTGTAAGGATCGCAGTCTATTCAGATTACACAGATTTCGCAGAAAGTCTTTTTGCGGTAGACTTGCATCTCTAGGATATTAGCATTATCTCTGTGCCCTCTGAGTTCTCTGTGGCCAATGCTTTTGTTGCGGATTAAGTAGCATCTTTGTTTTGTCAGATTGTCTTCCAGGAGTTGTTATGACACAGCTTTTCAAAAATCTGATCAACGGAAAGTGGGTGGATGCCACGTCCGGACGCACCTTCGAAAATCGCAATCCGGCAAATTGGAACGAAGTGATCGGCATCTTCCCGAAATCAGGCGCAGAGGATGTTGATGAGGCAGTAAAAGCAGCGCGCGCGGCATTTGAACGATGGCGCCTCGTGCCTGCTCCGAAGCGCGGCGATGTCATGCGAAGGATTGGAGATCTCCTCGTTGCGCGCAAGGAAGACCTGGCGCGGGAGATGACCCGGGAGATGGGCAAGGTTCTGGCTGAAACCCGCGGCGATGTGCAGGAAGGAATCGATACGGCATACTATGCAGCCACCGAAGGGCGGCGTCTTTTCGGCAACACAGTCCCATCGGAACTCCCCAACAAATTCGCAATGGCAGTTCGTACACCCATCGGTGTTGCGGGGATCATTACTCCGTGGAACTTCCCACTGGCAATTCCCACGTGGAAAATCTTCCCTGCAGTACTTTCCGGCAACACGGTTGTGTTCAAACCAGCAACGGACACACCAAAGACCTCGGCGACGCTGGTCGAGATTATGATGGAAGCGGGAATTCCGGACGGAGTTGTCAATATCGTCCACGGCGGTGGCAGTGAGGTCGGCAATGCAATTACCAGACATCCGAATATCGATTTGATTTCATTCACCGGGTCGTCGGCGGTGGGCAAACAAATATCCCGTGATGCGAGCGAGACGTTGAAACGTGTGTCTCTGGAATTGGGCGGCAAGAATGCACAAATTGTCATGGACGATGCCGATCTCGATCTCGCACTTGACGGCGTGTTGTGGGGAGCATTTGGTACAACCGGCCAGCGCTGCACTGCCACCAGTCGGTTGATTCTTCATGAAAAAATCTACGAGCAGTTTATGGAAATGCTTATCGAGCGCACGAAAAAACTTCGCCTTGGCGACGGATTGCTTCCAACCTCTGATGTCGGTCCATGCATCAATGAAGCGCAGCGAAATATTGTTCAATCGTACGTACAGATCGGATTAAAAGAAGGTGCCACGCTCGTCGCCGGCGGCAGCATCGCTGCGGAAGGCGATCTTGCGAAAGGATGGTTCCACCAGCCAACAATCTTTGCCGGTGTGACTCCCGAGATGCGCATTGCAAAAGAAGAAATATTTGGCCCCGTGCTTTCCGTACTCCGCGTGAAATCGCTTGAAGAAGGAATCACGGTGCTTAACAATACAGTGTACGGGCTTTCTTCTTCCGTGTACACACGCGACGTCAATAAAGCGTTTGTTGCAATCAGGGACATCAAGGCGGGGATCACCTACATCAACGTCCCGACCATTGGCGCCGAGGCGCACATGCCATTCGGCGGCGTCAAGCAAACGGGTAACGGTCACCGTGAAGGCGGTTGGACGGTGTACGATTTCTTTACAGAGTGGAAAACGGTCTACGTCGATTACAGCGGCAAACTGCAGCGTGCGCAGATTGACAACTATTGAGAGAACGACAAGCGGAATCGTTTTACGGCAGGCATTAGCGTAGCAAATTAGGTTCACTATGATTGATCACAACTGCTGCAAAGAGTTATTCTAATCGAATCAATAGACTCACATTTCGGATAGTGAAAATATGAATAGGAACCCACTGGCTGAAGTTTTTGGATTTCCCGTGCTCAATCAAACAAAAGACTCTGAACGCTACAGGAAGAGTAGACTTTGTCCATTTAATAACAAAGTTCCATCCTGTACTAAGGACAAGGCAAACGATCCCTTGGGCGTCTGCAGTATCTTTCAGGAATCAGAGATTGTCATTACTTGTCCCGTACGATTTCGAGAAAGTTGGATCATCGCAGAGGATGCGGCCCAATTCTTTTTCCCTGCAGATACTTCTTGGACATCAATTACCGAAGTTAGACTGAACGATATGGACGGAAATACGGCGGGAAATATTGATTTGGTATTGGCAGCCTACGATGATCGGGGTCGTGTGACTGACTTCGGATCTCTTGAAATTCAGGCCGTTTACATTTCGGGAAATGTGCGCAATCCTTTTGAAAAGTTTATGTCTCAGAGAAAACGCTCAAGCGATTTTGCCTGGAGCGGGCCTAATTACCCAAAAGCTGATTTTCTGTCTTCGTCTCGAAAGAGACTTGCTCCCCAGATGCTATACAAAGGTGGAATATTAAAAGCATGGAAGAAGAAACAAGCAGTTGCCCTGCAAACATCTTTTTTCCAAACACTTCCAAAACTGCAAGAGGTCTCGCCCTCAAAAGCAGATATTGCATGGTTATTGTATGATCTGAAGCTGGATGATAGCAGCAACACGTTCAAACTCAAACAGAATCGCATTGTCTACACGGAATTTCAATCTGCATTGAAGCAGATAACGACAGCGATTCCAGGAAAGATCGATGATTTTATTGAAGTAATACAACAAAAACTTGATGAGAAACTCGAAAGTAACGCACCAGACGCGCCGACGCTCCAAGATATCACCATTACCGAGTAATGTCCAGATAAGGGAACAACTTGTCCTTTTTGGAAAGTCGCAGGCGAAGGTAATTAACGTCGCGTCGGTTCCACAGCGTAGCATTTTTAGATATCCTGGCGGCAAAACGTGGTTTGTCCCATACATCCGACAGTGGCTATCTTCGAATAGTGCTCAGTCAAAAGAATTGATTGAGCCATTTGCTGGAGGTGGAATAGTCAGTCTTACCGCCGTTGCCGAGAAACGAGTCCGGAAAGCAATGATGGTAGAACTCGATGAAGGTGTCGCGGCAGTATGGCAAACCCTACTAAGTGAGGATGCACAATGGTTGGTGAGAAAGATAGCTGGATTTTCAGTAACAAAAACTAATGTGGAAGCAGTCCTAGGAGGGAATCCTTCTACCTGTAAAGATAGAGCATTTGCAATATTGCTCAGAAACCGAGTCAGTCATGGTGGAATTCTTGCTGGCGGAGCCGGGCTATTGAAACATGGCGAGAATGGCAAAGGACTTCTCTCTCGTTGGTATCCACAAACGCTTCAAAATAGAATTATTGATATTCAGAATTATAAAAACAAAATCGAGTTTGTGCATGGAGACGGTTTTCAAATCCTAAAGAAAAATCGCAATCGGACTGATGTCGTCTTTTTCATAGATCCCCCATATACAGTCGCTGGAAGAAGATTGTACCGCTACCCTGACATTGACCACGCGGAGCTCTTCGATATTGCTTCAACGCTAAAAGGCGATTTTCTCATTACCTATGACAATGCGAGCAAAATTAGAGAGCTCGCTGCTGCCAGTGGTTTTCAGATCGCGGAAGTCCCCATGAAGGGCACTCAAAACGCAGAAAAGACAGAGCTCGTTATCGGTAGAGACCTTAGTTGGCTGAGAGTTGTTTGATTGTAAAGGAATAAGAATGATCGGTCGGCACTATATACTATCGTTCTATGAACACCAGGAATTCTTCTGATGAATGAAGGGATGACTTCATAATGGCCATTTCTTCATCTCTTCATGGAACGAGGTATTCTATGAGCGGCAAACCGACAACCATCAATCCCATTATCATTGCGCCCGAGGACGTCCACACGACGCTGGCGCGGCACATGCTGGTCGATGGACTTGATCTCGTAGTGGATCTGCAGCGCAGCCAGGGAAGCTACATTTATGATTCGCGCTCGGACAAGCGTTATCTGGACTTCTTCTCTTTTTTCGCTTCGTCCGCCGTCGGGATGAATCATCCCAAGATCGCGGAGAAGTCTTACCGGGAAAAGCTTGGCTATGCAGCGGTGAACAAACCCTCAAATTCCGACGCCTACACGGTCGAGATGGCTGAATTCGTGGAGACATTCCATCAGATAGCGCAGCCAACCGAAATGCCGTATCTCTTTCTGGTTGATGGCGGAGCTTTGGCGGTTGAAAATGCGCTGAAAGTTGCGTTCGATTGGAAGGTGCGGAAGAATTTTGTCAAGGGATATACCGAAGAGCGCGGCAGGCAGATCATTCATTTCCGCAAAGCATTCCACGGCCGGAGCGGATACACACTGTCTCTCACGAACACCGATCCCATTAAGACGAACTATTTTCCCAAATTCCGGTGGCCCCGCATTCTGAATCCCGCGATCAAATTTCCGTTGACTGATGTGAATCTGAAAGAGGTTATCGAAGACGAGCAAATCGCCCTCCGTCAGATTAAAGAGGCGATCATTAATAATCCGGATGATATCGCGGCGATCATTATCGAACCGATACAGGCAGAAGGCGGAGACAATCACTTCCGTCTTGAATTTCTTACCACGCTGCGGACGGTCTGCGACGAAAGCGACATTCTCTTGATCTTCGACGAAGTGCAGACCGGATTGGGCCTGACAGGGAAAATGTGGGCCTACGAGCATTTTGTCGCGCCCGATATTATCGCCTTTGGGAAAAAGACGCACATTTGTGGATGCATGAGCAGCACACGCATCGATGATGTGCTCGAACATGTCTTTAAAAAACCGAGCCGCCTCAATTCGACATTCGGCGGTAATCTGGTGGACATGGTGCGATCGAGAAGAATCTTGGAAATTATTCATGAAGAAAAGCTGGTGGACAATGCTCGTGTGCAGGGTGAGTTCCTTCTGGCTGAATTGACAAAGCTTGCCGAAGAATTCCCCGAGTTGGTCACCAACGTCCGCGGACGGGGACTGATGTGCGCAATGGATCTGGATGGTGCATTGAACCGTGACCAATTGCGGCAGAAAGCGTACGAGGAAGGGCTGATTATCATCGGCTGCGGAGATAAGACTATTCGTTTCCGCCCGCCATTGACGATCCAGCAGCAGGAATTGGAAGAAGGATTGAAAATTATTCGAAAGGCGCTGTGCGAATTAAACGCCGGCGATTTGTAATATGGAACAAGCAGCAACTGAACCTGACATTCTCGCCCTCAACACCGACATTGTGTCGCGCATGCTAACGGATTTCATTCGCGATGAAACACACAATGCCGGATTCACAAAAGCGGTTCTCGGACTCTCCGGCGGCATCGATTCCGCAGTTTCGGCTTATGTGGCAGCACGCGCTCTGGGACCGGAAAATGTTCTCGCCATTATGATGCCGTACCGGACCAGCAGCCCGGAAAGTCTGGCGGACGCGCAACTCGTCGCTACCAGTTTAGGCATCAGAACCGAGACGGTCGATATTACTCCGATGGTCGATCCGTATTTAAAGAAGCATGCCGTGAGCGACAATGTTCGGAAGGGAAACGTTATGGCGCGCATGCGGATGATTATACTCTATGATCACTCCGTGCGCGACAATGCTCTGGTGGTCGGGACGTCGAATAAGACGGAAACGATGCTCGGTTACGGAACACTCTTCGGGGATATGGCATGCGCACTGAATCCTCTCGGCGATTTGTATAAGACGCAGGTGTGGGATCTTGCCCGTGCACTCCAGGTGCCGGAAAAGGTCATCCTGAAAAAACCGACGGCCGATCTCTGGCAAGGACAGACGGATGAAGCCGAACTGGGATTTGAATATAAAAATGTGGACAAGCTTTTGTTCTACATGATTGATGAACGGAGGACGGACGCAGAATTGCTGGAACGAGGATTTGGCCGTTCCTTCATCAACCGGGTGAGGACTCTGGTGCGCAAAAATCAATTCAAGCGCCGTCCCCCATTGATTGCAAAAATCTCGTATCGTACGGTGAACGTCGATTTCCGGTATGTACGCGATTGGGGAGTCTAGTCCCCATGGCAGAAGAAATTATTCCCGGTACGCTTTATGTTGTCCCCACTCCCATCGGCAATCTTGATGACATCACGTTGCGTGCAATCAAGATTCTTGGGGGCGTGGATCTTATTGCCGCGGAAGATACGCGAACGACAAAATTTCTGCTGGACCATCTTGGGATATCCAAACCGCTCATCAGTTTCTTCAGTCATAATCAGACCGTGCGCACGCCGCAGATTATTGAAAAGCTTGTAGCGGGAAATTCGGTCGCCTTGGTTTCCGACGCAGGAACACCGGGTATTTCAGATCCTGCCTATGCTCTCATCACTGCCGCCATCGAGAACGAAGTGTTGATCATTCCTCTTCCGGGTCCGACGGCATTCATCCCGGCATTGATTGCAAGCGGACTTCCGACGCACGAATTTCTGTTCGCCGGATTCCTTCCAATCAAAAAGGGGAGACAGACGGAGCTCCTTCGCCTCAAGGAAGAGAAGCGGACGATTGTGCTCTATGAGTCACCACACAGACTGCTCAGGACACTCGAGGACTTTTTTGAGATATTCGGTGACCGTCAGGCGGTGGTGGCGCGCGAACTCACCAAAAAGTTCGAAGAAATCCGGCGTGGATCTCTCTCCAGTCAGATCTCTCACTTTTCGACCGCACCCATCAAGGGTGAATTCGTCATCATCCTGGCCGGAATCGAATAGTCTTGGCGACTTTGTCGAAAGTGCCGCCACCAGGGTACAAAGGCTTCTATTGTAAGGTATCCTCCTTCATGCCTTTGCGTCTTTGCGGCAGGCGATAGGTTCTCTGGCCAAATATCTAACACTTGTCTGGATTCACGATTCTGACGTAATTCTTGAGTTTTTCAGCCCAATCTGCTTCAACTCAAAGTAATTCGGAAATTTGACTGATCAGTGGAACTTGACAAAGTTCGCCCTTGTTCGTATATTAGCACTCAGCAATAGAGAGTGCTAATGTGCTGAAGCAGCATAAGCAATTATTTGACAAGCACTTACAACTAACCAAAATATCTATGGAGGCGTTCTATGAAATTACAACCCTTAGCGGATCGCATTGTAGTGAAACCGGCCGAAGCAGAAGAGAAGACAAAGGGCGGTATCTTTCTTCCCGATACGGCAAAAGAGAAACCGGTGTGGGGCGAAGTTATCGCTGCCGGCCCGGGCAAGACAAACGATGACGGCAAGAAAGTTGCAATGGAAGTGAAAGTCGGAGACAAAGTGCTGTACGGAAAATACTCCGGCACAGAAGTGACCGTCGACGGCGAAGAAGTGCTCATCATGCGCGAAAGCGACATCTTTGCAATTATGCCGAAATAATTTCTGCGGCGGGCGATTCTCGCGGATCGCGCTCCTGACTGAAGAGTATTTTTAATACATTATAAGGAACAATATCTATGGCAGCGAAAAATATTCAATATGATTTTGATGCACGCCAGGCGTTGAAACGCGGCGTCGATCAATTGGCAAACGCAGTAAAAGTGACACTCGGTCCGAAAGGCCGCAACGTCGTCATCGACAAGAAGTTCGGTGCCCCGACCATTACCAAAGACGGCGTGACCGTTGCAAAGGAAGTGGAATTGGAAAATCCGGTCGAGAATATGGGTGCCCAGATGGTGCGTGAAGTGGCCTCCAAAACTTCCGACATTGCCGGTGACGGAACAACCACCGCAACAGTGTTGGCTCAAGCTATCGTTCGCGAAGGCCTGAAAAATGTTACCGCCGGTGCCAATCCGATGGATTTAAAGCGCGGTATCGATCTCGCGGTTAAGAAAGTGATCGAGGAACTCAAAAAGATCAGCCGTCCGGTGGAAGGCAAAAAAGAAATTGCACAGGTTGGCTCCATCTCCGCAAACAACGATCCGACGATCGGTACGTTGATTGCTGATGCCATGGAAAAAGTCGGCAAAGACGGTGTAATCACTGTGGAAGAAGCAAAGGGAACGGAAACCCTGATGGATGTTGTCGAGGGAATGCAGTTCGACCGCGGCTATCTATCCCCGTATTTCGTGACGGATGCCGATACCATGGAGGCCGTCCTCGAAGATCCGTTCATTCTAATCCACGACAAGAAAATCGGTTCCATGAAGGATCTACTCCCGATTCTCGAAAAGGCTGCACAGTCAGGTCGCTCGATGCTGATTATTGCTGAAGAAGTTGAAGGCGAAGCGCTTGCCACACTCGTTGTGAACAAGATTCGCGGCACCTTGCGCGTTGCAGCAGTGAAGGCTCCGGGCTTCGGCGATCGCCGCAAGGCAATGCTTGAAGACATCGCAGTGCTCACCAATGGAACTGTCATCTCCGAAGAAAAAGGATACAAGCTGGAAAATGCAACGCTGTCCTATCTTGGCACTGCCAAAAAGGTTAAAATCGACAAAGACAACACCACAATTGTGGAAGGCGCCGGCAAGAAGGAAGACATCAAGAAACGCATCAATGAACTTAAAGGTCAGATTGACAAGACGACATCCGACTACGATCGTGAGAAACTCCAGGAACGTTTGGCGAAACTCTCCGGCGGCGTCGCGGTGCTGAAGATCGGTGCATCCACCGAAGTCGAAATGAAGGAAAAGAAGGCCCGCGTTGAAGATGCACTCCATGCCACGCGCGCAGCAGTGGAAGAGGGTATCGTTCCCGGCGGCGGCGTTGCGTATCTGCGCGCCATCGACAGCCTAAAAGATCTGAAGGGCATCAACGAAGATCAGAATACCGGTGTGGATATTATTCGTCGTGCACTCGAAGAGCCAATCCGCCAGATCGTTGCCAATGCCGGACTCGAAGGTTCCGTCATTGTAGACAAAGTGAGGGCTGGGAAGGACGACTTCGGTTTCAATGCATTGACTGAACAGTACGAAAACCTGACGAAGTCCGGTGTGATTGATCCGACAAAAGTAACCCGCATCGCTATTGAAAATGCAGCGAGCGTTGCCGGATTGCTCATCACGACAGAAGCTACCATCGTCGAGAAACCGGAAGATAAGAAGCAAATGCCTTCCATGCCTCCCGGTGGCGGCATGGGCGACATGTACTAAGAACACCAGCTCTCGCTTAGGCGGAAGCGAGTCCTCCGGTCGGAAACGGCTGGAGGATTTTTTTTGTACTTTTTGGGAGCAATATCTGAGCCGTTAAAATCCGGGGCCGCGGGCAGTGATGGGCCAGAGAGCCTCGACGACACCTTTTCGGACACACACAAACCAATCATGAAGGTTGACCGTCGGATCACAGTGGCCGGGGATCAGTCGGATTTTTTGTCCGAGCGCCAGTTTCGTCTCGCCTCTCAAGTGTAGCGTTCCATGTTCATCTGACGCGCCCACATATTCCATATCGGTGAAGTCTGCTACCACCGGTAAGCCTGAGTCTACGCTCATGGATTTCAATCCTGCATCGACAACCGCTCGTTCCGGCGCGGGCGTGCTCATGACGGTCGTCCAGAGGAAAAGGCTTTGTTCGAACACCGGAATTCCGCTGCCGGCCCAATCATTCTTGCGATAATCGGCGTCCATGAAGATATAGGATCCGGGCTGCAGTTCGGTGAAGATTTTGCTTGAAGCTTCAAATGCGTAACTTCCGGTACCGCCGCCGGTAACGCGCGGACAGCGAATTCCAGCATCTTCCAACAAACGCACCGTTTCTTTTATCTCCTGTGCGGCATCTGCAATCGCCTCTCGTCGTCCGGCAACACTCCGTATGTGCTGCGCGGTTCCATGGTATCCCTGCAATCCGCCAAATCGTAAATTCGGCTGCGAGATTATCTCTCTAGCGAGCATCACCGCAGGTGTGCCCGATTGAACACCACATCGTTTGCCTCCCACGTCGATCTCAACCAACACGGTAAATGTGACACCGAACGAACCGGCAACAGTACCAAGAGCCTTGACGTTGTCCGCGTTGTCTGTGCATACCGCGACGGAGGCCTTCTTTGCAAGTGCAGCAAGCCGTTCCAGTTTTACTCGTCCGACAACTTCATTCGATACCAGAATATCGTTAATTCCGCCTTCCACCATCGCCTCTGCTTCGCTCACTTTTTGGCAGCAGACGCCAGAGGCTCCTGCCGCTATCTGCCGGCGTGCAATGTCGGGACATTTGTGGCTCTTTGCATGAGGACGCACGTGAACGTTGCAGCCGTGCAATGATGCAGACAATGCCCGTATATTTGCTTCAAACGCATTCATGTCTATGAGGAGAGAGGGAGTATCGACATCCCGGATGCTCATACCTGCTTTGGCGGGAGTGAGTGAGTTCATGGTTGGTTGTCCTTTAAATATCATTGCGCGTTGTTAGAGGCGTGATTTGCCGCCAAGAGATCTGATACCGTAAAATAACATATCCGGAGCTGAAAAGAAACAAGTCTTCGGGAACGTTGGCTGATGAAATCAGCGAGTCACTGTTCCCCAAAGGAGATTGCACAAATACTGCGGTGGTAAACGCGGAAAGCTTTCGCGACAGTGATTTTTGTACTAATTTTTTTTATACTATATCCGCAACTACTCAGCGTATTTTTTGAAAGTGTCATTTCCGTCCAAAGGATCCTCCGGACATGCTTTTGGTCGAAGACTCTTCGAGCGGGAATCCATGTTTTCCCTCTGGATGCCCCGTTTCACGGGGCATGACAGGCCTGAAACGAGACTTGACACTAAACACGCTGAGTAGTTACCTATATCCATAAGAACTATGAATTTCTCAACTCACAATAAGAGAGTATCATGAGCATAGCACCGGAATTTCTGAACAAAATCGCTCAGATTCAGGAAACACTCCAGAAGCGCAGCGTTGACGGATGGCTGCTCTATAATTTTCGGCAGTCGAATGTTTTTGCTTCGAAAGTCCTTGATCTGCCGCCACACCTGACACAAATGCGAAGATATTTCTACTACATTCCCGCACAGGGCATGCCCCAAAAAATTGTTCATGGCATCGAAGCCCATAATCTCGATCACCTTCCGGGCGACAGAACCGTCTACGTCAGCTGGCAGTCTCTGCATGCCGCCCTCGAAAAAGCCGTTCACGGCGCGAAGTGCGTCGCTATGGAATATTCGCCGGACAACGCTATTCCGTATGTTGCCAAAGTGGATGCCGGAACGGTGGAACTGATTCGCTCCTTCGGTCCGACGGTTGTCTCATCGGCAGATATTGTGCAATTCTTCGAAGCGCGCTGGACGGAAGAACAGCGTGCAGATCAGTTTGAGACGTGCGACATCCTCAGGCAAACGGTGGATGCGGCTTTCGGATTTCTTGGCGAGCAGCTGCGGGCAGGAAAACGGGTTTCCGAATATGATGTACAGCAGGTGATGGCGCGCTATTTCATGGATCACGGTCTGACATATGGCGATGCTCCGAACTGTTCTGTGAACGGCAACGGCGCAAATCCTCACTATGAGCCGACAAAAGAAATTTTTTCTGAAATACACAAAGGGGATTATGTTCTAATCGACCTCTGGGCAAAGAAGAACAAGCCCGGTTCGGTCTACGGCGATATCACATGGGTGGCGTATGCAGGAGAGACGATTCCGCCGAAGTATCAGCAAGTATTCGAGATCGTGAAGGGTGCGCGAGATGCCGCCGTGGACTACGTGAAGAAAGAATTTGCTGCCGGCACGAAGGTGCGAGGGTGTGATGTTGATGATGTGACGCGAAAGTATATTGCCGATCGCGGGTATGGTGACCTTTTTATTCATCGCACAGGACACAATATCGGTGAAGAAGTGCACGGCAACGGCGCTCACATTGACAATCTGGAGACAAACGACCGGAGGGAAATTATTCCGGAGACGTGCTTCAGCATCGAACCGGGCATCTACCTACCGGGAGAATTTGGTGTCCGGCTTGAAATCGATGTCTATATCGGTCGCGACAGGACCGTTCATGTGCCAGGCCAGCCGATTCAGCAGGAGATCGTCCGCATCAAGTGCTAACGGCAGAGCAGTTCATGGTGGAAAAAAGAAAGGGCACGGATGTTCTCACCGTGCCCTTTGTGTTAGGGTTTCGTCATCATACTCGTATGTGGTCCGCTATCATGTCCCATTTTAGACGGTCTGTCGTGTCCCGTGAAACGGGACATCCAGAGAAAAAACATAGATTCCCGCTCGAAGAGTCTTCGACCAAAAGCACGCCCAAAGGATCCTTCGGACGGGAATGACATGTTCAACAATACGCTGAACAATTATGTTTCTTCACAGAACTACGGGTCTTATTTCTCCCGTGTCCGGGTTTTAAGAACTCTCGACCAATGCACGATCTGCTTTTTCACTTCCTGTGAGGATGTGCTGCCGGCCGAGACTTTGTGCTCGGCACTTCTGCGCGGATCGAGCACATCAAACACATCTTCGTCGATCTCTTTGGAGAAGTACTGCAGTTCCTTCAGCGTAAATTGTGAAAGAGAAATCTTCTGCTCGATTGCCGCCGTCACGGCCTTTCCGGTGATGGCATGGGAATCGCGGAACGGCACTCCCTTACGCACGAGATATTCGGCAAGATCTGTGGCCGTGGTAAAGTCGTTATGGAGCTCTTTTTCGAAACGTTCACGGACAAAAGAGGTGTGTACGAGCATATGCGAAAAAATGAAAAGGCATTGACGCGTCGTCGAAACCGCATCAAACATCGGCATCTTATCTTCCTGCATGTCCCGGTTGTAAGCGAGCGGAAGCCCCTTCATGATAGTCAGTAAATTCATCAGGTCGCCATACACGCGTCCCGACTTGCCGCGGACTAACTCCGCCATATCCGGATTCTTCTTCTGCGGCATAATGCTGCTGCCGGTGGTATAGGCGTCATCGATGCGTGCGAAGGAGAACTCCTGCGAACACCAGAGCACCAACTCCTCGGCGAAACGGCTGAGATGCATCATCGTGATGCTGCAGGCAGCCACGAATTCAATCAGATAGTCGCGGTCGCTGACGGCATCCATGCTATTGGCAACAAGACCGTTGAAGCCGAGCTTCTTGGCAACCGCAGCGCGATCAATTGGCAATGAGGTGCCGGCCAAGGCTGCCGCCCCTAGTGGCAATTTGTTAAAACGCTCCAGACAATCCCCGAACCGTTCGTAATCGCGTTCGAACATGCCCACGTACGCGAGTAAGTGGTGGGAAAGATAAATCGGTTGTGCGCGCTGCATGTGTGTATAGCCGGGAATGAGCGTATCAAAATGGCGTTCCGCCTTGAACAGCAGGACGCGCTGCAGCTGGACCAAGAGTGTGCGCAATTCGTACACCGCACCGCGCAGGTACAAGCGCTCATCCAACGCAATCTGATCATTGCGGCTTCGTCCGGAATGGAGTTTTCCTCCGACCGGGCCGATCTTTTCGATCAGCCGGCGCTCGATCGCCATATGAATGTCTTCCTTCTCCCAGCTCAGTGAGAGTTTGCCGGTTTCGATTTCCTGCAGGATACTTTTCAGCCCGGTGCGGATGCGGCGCATTTCCTGCGCGGTGACGATGTGGCAGGCGGCGAGCATCTCGACATGCGCAATGCTTCCTTCGATGTCCTCGCGGTACAGGTCTTTATCAATGTCGATCGACGAAGAGAATTTCAGCGCGATTTCGGACAGCGGCTCTTTGAATCGACCGCTCCAGAGTTGGCGACGGTGCGGCATGGGAGTATCCTTTCACAATGAAACATGATGGAGAAAAAAAATACCCGGCCTCTGTCGAAGCCAGGTATTGGGAACTTCGCGTGGACCGGATTATTCGCGGACAACCCACACTTTTGCTTTGCCGGCTACCTTTGAGTGGATCTTCACCGGGATCTCAAAAATGCCGAGGGTCTTGATCGGCTCTTCGAGTTCGATGTGCCGCTTGTCGATGGTAAATCCTTTTTCGGCCAGCGCGTCAGCGATCATCTGCGATGTGACCGAGCCGAAGAGTTTGTCATCTTCGCCGACCTTCATCGGGATGGTGAGAGACACTTTTTCGATTTCGGCCGCGATCTTTTCGGCGTCCTTCAGCTGCTTGATTCCCAGCCGTGTGTGCTGTTTCTTTTCTTCTTCCAGAGCGCGAAGGCTGCTGGCAGTCGCGCGAAACGCGATGTTGCGGGGGATCAGATAGTTGCGGGCGTATCCGTCTTTTACGACGACGACGTCGCCAATGCTGCCTAATCCTTCAAAATCTTTTCTGAGTATGACTTTCATAGTTTCTTCACTCCGTGGATTGTTGTTTCATTACTTGATTGCGTCGGAAACAAACGGCAGCATCGCCAGGTGGCGTGCGCGCTTAATGGCAAGCACAAGCTGACGCTGGTGCTTTGCACACGTGCCGGTGATGCGCTTGGGAATGATTTTCCCCTGTTCTGTAATGAAACGATGGAGTCTCTTTTCGTCTTTATAATCGATGTAGATGTCTTTGCTTTCGCAGAACCGGCACACGCGTTTTTTCTTCATCGCGTTGTTGTCGCGTTTTTCGCGCCGGTCGCCGAATCGCTCGCCGCCGCGGCGGCCTGCACCACCAGTATGTGATATCACAGTTTCATCTCCTTTGATTGCGTTGTAAGTTCGTCGAGTGATCTTATTGAGCAGGTGCAGGTTGCGGTTCTTCCGCTGCCACGGCAAGGGCTGCCGCTGCTGCCAATTTCGCTGCTCTGGCCTTCAGGGCCTTCTTGTCCAGCTTCACGGTCAGGTATCGCAGAATCTGCTCTTCCAGCTGGTAGTGACGCTCGAGCTTCGCAATCGCATCGCCGGGGGCTTTGAATTCAAAAAACATATAGAATCCGTTATTCTTCTTGCGGATAGTGTATGTGAGGCGTTTCCGTCCCCACTTCTCTGCCGCCAGAATCTGGCCGCCGTTCTTGGTGATGAGTTCCTTCACCTTTTCGATAATCACATCCACTTGAGTGTCCTCAAGCGTTGCGTTGACGATGAACGTCGTCTCGTATGTACTTTGTTCTCGTTCCAAATGCTATTCTCCTTTGGACGTTGGTGACACATTGGCCCCGCCACAGTCACCGGAGGTTGGAGGTGATGGCGGAGCAGGATTAAATGATTTATTGTAGCCACTCATTGCCCGATCGATTCCGTTGTCGCGCCATGCGAGACAGGCGTCTGCTGCATGGTGCAACATCTTTTGGACAAGTTCGAGTTCCTCTCTTTCAAAGACGGAGAGAACATAATCGGCCATGGTGTCACCCCGGTCTTGCACCGGTAGCGTTGCCCCCGCGATGCCAAAACGCAAACGCGGGATCTCATCCGTCATCAGATGATAGATGATGGATGAGAGGCCATTGTGCCCTCCATCGGTTCCGCAGCCGCGGAGCCGTAGTGTTCCGAGAGGAAGTTGAAAGTCGTCGAGCACAACCAAGATGTCGCCGGGGGAAATCTCAAATCTGTCGCACACTGCTTTGACTGCGACGCCGCTGTTGTTCATGTAGGTCATTGGTGCCAGCAACAGGGTGGTGTTGTCTTCCACCTGATGAGTCCCGATCAGATAGTCGCCAGCGCCCTCACGCATGGGACAACGGAGCTGTTGCGAGAGCTGCGCCAGGACGTCGAATCCTACATTATGCCGCGTTGCGGCATACTCGCTTCCCGGATTTCCCAAACCAACAATACACTTGGTCATTGTCAAAGAACAAATCCCGGTGGGGGATGAGTCTATTTCTTCTCTTCCTTTTTGGCACCGGCAGCTTCTTTTTTGGTGCCGGCTGGTTCTTTTTTGGCACTGGCTGCTTCTTCGCCTTCTTCAGGCTTCTTGCTTTTGCCGATGACTTCCGGCTCGGCTGCTGTCGGTGCAGCAACAACCGCTTCTGCAGGAACCTCTTCCTTCAAGACCGTCGGCGGAACGACGGCCACGATCGTGGTGCCGGCGTTGTCCAGCAAGCGGACGTTCTCTAGGGTGATGTCTTTCACGTGGACCGAATCGTTAATGCCCAATTCGTCAACATTAATTTCAATGTGATCAGGAATGTGTTTCGGTAAGCAGGAAACGCGCAAGCGGTGCATGATGTGCTGCATCATGCCGCCGTCTTTCACGCCCTTTGCGGCGCCGACGAGCAGTACCGGAACTTCGATGGTCAGTTCTTCATCCGTCTTAACGCCCTGCAAATCGAAATGAACCGGTGCGTCGGTGACCGGATCGTATTGGACGGTCCGGAGGATGCAGGTCTTCGTCTGTCCGTCGTCTAATTTCAGGCTCACCAGGTGTGCCTGCGACGTGTAGATAAGCGGTTTCAGTCCGAGGACGGTGGCGGTGACGTTGATGTTCTCTTCGCCGCGGCAGTAATAGATGCCCGGAATTTTTCCTGCCTGACGTACTCGTTTTGCTTTTTTTCTTACCTGCTGGCGAACTTCCGCCTGAAGCACTACTTCAGCCATGATTGACTCCTTCTGATTGCGTTATGTCGTTATGTTTTATCTTTATCAATGTCAAAGAGAGAGCTGATCGATTTGTTCTGGAATGTGCGATCGATCGCTTCAGCAAATATTTTCGAAACCGTAATCACTTCAATCTTCGGCGAAGTCTGTCGCAGCGCCACCGTGTCGGTTACCACAAGCGTTGTCAACTGGCATTCGTCGAGGCGTTCAAATGCCCGGCCCGAGAGAATCGGATGCGTGCATGCTCCGTAGACTTCCTGGGCGCCGGCGGCTTTCAATGCATTGACTGCGTTTACAAAAGTTCCGGCGGTGTCGATCAGATCGTCCACGATCAAAACGTTTTTTCCCTCCACATTGCCGACGATGTTCATCACTTCCACAACATTCGGCGCAGGCCGGCGTTTGTCGATCAGCACAAGGTCCGCACCAAGGCGCTTTGCGTACGACCGCGCCATCTTGATTCCGCCGACGTCGGGAGAGACTACCGTCAGGTTCGGAATATTTTTTTTCCGGAAGTAATCTACCAGCACCACGGACGAGTACAAATGATCGAACGGTATGTCAAAGAAACCCTGAATCTGTGGTGCATGCAGATCCATCGTAATAATTCTGTCTGCACCGGCCGTCGTCAACAAATTCGCAACGAGCTTTGCCGTAATAGAAACGCGCGGCTGGTCTTTGCGATCCTGACGCGCATATCCGAAGTACGGAATGACGGCCGTGACCTTACGTGCCGAGGAGCGTTTCGCTGCATCAATCGCAATGAGCAGCTCCATCAAATTTTCCGCCGGCGGATATGTCGGCTGAATGATGAAGACGTCTGCTCCACGGATGTTCTCCGTAAATTTTACCCATATTTCTCCATCGCTGAACGTCTTGATATCCAAGCCGCCAAGCGACTTGCCAAGATGTCCGGCAATGGCTTCGGAAAGGCCCCTGTTCGGCCGCCCCGAAAATATAAGCAGATGATTGATCTGGTTCATCATATAAGCTTATAAAGATAGCCAAAAAGGCAAAAAGAGTCAACTTTTTTTCGTTTTTTGTTGATTCTAAGCGGTTCCTTCGATATTTTATGAGAATGAATCACATTGTCGAAAAAGAATTTGTCCTCGAATCTGCCGGGAATTCTGCCATTTGGGGGGATGTTCGGTGGCACGACGATGGACGTCCGGATTCTCTATGGCCGGTGGTCATTGTTTGTCACGGATTCAAGGCATTCAAAGACTGGGGCCCGTTTCCGGCCATCGGACGCAGATTTGCGGAGTTGGGTTTTGTCTCTATAGTATTCAATTTTTCGCATAACGGTATCAGCGTTCATTCCAGAAGATTTACGGAACCGGAAAAATTCTCTATTAACACGTTCAGCCTCGAACTGGACGATGTCCGGCGAATCGTCGATGCGGTGGAATCCGGAGCGATTGTCTGTCCGGCGAATCTTGACCGGATCGGCATAGTCGGGCATTCGCGCGGCGGCGGCATTGCCCTGATTTCTGGCCGGGAGGACGGCAGAATCAAGGCCGTCGCTTCATGGGCTTCCGTTGCAAAATTTGATCGCTACACGGAAGAACAAAAGGCGAGATGGAAAGAGAAAGGATCAGTACAGCTCTCCAGCATCAACAGCCGTACAGCTTTCACATTGGGGCTCGATCTACTCAACGACATCGAACAGAATCGGGAACGGCTGAATATCCTAAGGGCTGTTCAGGCACTCGGGAAGCCCCTTCTCATCGTTCACGGCATGCACGATATTCCCGTAAAGTTGAAAGAGGCACAGGAATTATTTGATGCGGCCGAGAAGAATTTGACGGAATTTGTTATATTGGAAGGAGCAGGGCATGCGTTTGGTGCAAAGCATCCGTACCGGACAGAAAGTCCTGTAATGACGCACGTAATTGATTTGACCGCAAGTTGGTTTGAGCATTCACTATAATTTTGGCATTGTCATTTCGGGAGATCGCATGAGCACAGTTCGTTCCCTCAGTATTCCGGCAGAAAGCACTCATTCTTCACTGCTTGCCCAGGCCGCATGGATCACCGGATTTGCAGCACTAACGGCCGTTGGCGCGCAGATTCAGATTCCGCATCAGCCGGTTCCATTTACGCTGCAGACTTTTTCCGTTATTCTCGGTGCGGCATTTCTTGGCAGCAGGAATGCAACGATCAGCCAGATACTCTACCTCACCGTGGGATTTTTGGGAGCACCGGTGTTCGCAGGAATGAGCGGAGGCCTTTCGTTCTTATCAGCCCCGACCGTTGGATATCTCATCGGATTTCCGATCGGCGCGCTTGTGATCGGAATGATGATGCGCAGAAAGACTAATTATTTCTGGACACTGTTCTCGATGTTCGTTGGATTGACAGTAATTTTTGCCTGTGGCACCGTCGGACTCTATGCCACATACTTCCATAACATTGGACAGTCGATCACCGGTGGATTTTTGATTTTCTCCTGGTGGGATCTGTTGAAACTTTCTGCTGCGGCGGGAATCTACCAGCAGCTTGCACGGCGCTATCCGAAATTGCCGGCTTAATAGATTTTTTGCACATCATAAAGAACCGCCTTCGGGCGGTTTTTTTATGGCAGGAAAGCAATTGAATACCACTCGGTGCATCTGCGGATTATCCTCATAATGGCATAGAATCCCCTTATCCATTCGAGAGTCTGCACTATAAGGATTTTGATTGAAATTCTGCAAAAATAGGTTAGATTAGAACTGCCGGCCGCATCAGGCCAAGCAGCCAACGTGATCCAGACCATTGTTGATTTGGGGTCTCAGATGAAGTTCAACACACCAGCGCAAGCCCTCAACAAAGCATACCGGAAGCAGCGGGTCAGCCGAAGCGAGATCGAATCGTTCAAGGAAAACCTCCGCAAACTTTTCAATCGAATCAGCACTGATGAGAGCGAAGAACACATTAAGAACATTGTCGCAGATTTTCTCAAAGAAACATACTATCGCGACACCAACGAAATTAACACAAAAGGCGCCATCGACCTTGCCATTTATAATGGAAAAACTTCCTCGGAAACGGTCGGGGTCGTGTTCGAAACGAAACACCCCTCGAACAAGGTAGAGATGGTTTCCAAACGGAATCCCAACGCAAAAGCGCTGCAAGAGTTGATGTTGTACTATTTGCGGGAAGCGATTGACAAGGGAAACCATGAGATTAAGTACTTGATAGCGACGAATGTCTGGGAGTGGTTTGTGTTCGATGGAGTCTGGTTTGAGAAACATGTGTATCGAAATGCAGCACTCTGCCGGGCCTATGAAGACTGGAAAATAAGCGGGCACGATACAAAGTATTTCTACGAGCATTACGCAGCAAAACAGCTCAGCGCTCTTCTGCCGGATGCAACATGCACGTATTTTAATCTAAAGGAAATTGAACCGCTCCTGTCGGACAAAGGAAGAAACGCGGGGAGCACTCTTGTCGATCTGTATAAGATGTTTTCGCCGCAACATCTGCTTAATAAACCATTTGCGAATGACAGCAATTCACTGAACAAGGAATTCTACAATGAATTGCTGCACATCATCGGATTGGAAGAAGCAAAAGACGGCGGAAAAAAAGTCATCCGGCGACAGCCGGTGGGCTCGCGGGATGAAGGCTCTCTGCTCGAGAACACGAGCAACGCAATTGAAAGTCGTGGCCGATTAGCCGGAGCGGGGGGAAGGGTTCTCTCAGAGGACGAGCTATTTTCTGTTGCTCTTGAACACTGTATTATATGGCTCAATCGCGTCTTGTTTCTGAAGCTTCTTGAGGCTCAAATTATCAATTATCACAGCGGGAACCGGGATAAGGCATTTCTCAACAGTCGTTGTATCGAAAATTATGATGATCTGAATGAATTGTTTTTTGATGTTCTCGCCGTGCCGGTGGACAAGCGCACGAAATCTGTGACAAAGAAATTTGGGAAAATTCCGTATCTCAATAGTTCGCTCTTTGAGCCGGCGGAAATTGAACAGCATTTCGTGTTTGTCAATAGCCTGAAGGCTCGTCTGGAGATGGCGGTGTATGCACACACCATTTTAAAGGAACCGAATGGCAAGCGTTCCGCAGGGAAGAAAAATACACTCCACTATTTGTTTTCGTTTTTGGATGCCTTCGATTTTTCGAGCGACAGCAAGGAGATCATCCAGGAAGAAAACAAAACAATCATCAATGCGTCCGTTCTTGGACTCATTTTTGAAAAAATAAATGGGTACAAGGACGGTTCGTTTTTCACTCCGGGCTTTATTACGATGTACATGTGCCGGGAGGCGATTCGCAAATCCATTGTGCAAAAATTCAGGACTTCCGGCGTGAAGCGGTTCGAGCGACTGGAATCATTTGACGATGTGAGAGACGCCATCGAATACACCGATAGGCGGCAGAGGCAAACCGCCAATGAGATTGTAAACTCGCTGAAGATATGTGACCCTGCTGTCGGCTCCGGACATTTTTTGGTTTCCGCACTCAATGAACTCATCGCTGTCAAGAATGATCTCCGGATTCTCAATTATTGCGATGGCTCGCGCGTACAGGGCTTCACGATAGACGTCGAGAATGATGAACTGATTGTTACCAATAAAGAGACGGACGAGCTTTTCGAGTATTCTGTGCGCAAAGGCCGGCCGGACATCGAGACTCAGAATCTGCAAGAGGCCCTCTTTCACGAAAAAAAGCAACTCATTGAAAACTGCCTGTTCGGCGTTGACGTTAATCAGAAGTCCGTCATGATCTGCCGTCTGCGACTCTGGACCGAATTGTTGAAGAATGCCTACTATACAAAAGAAAGCAGCTATCGCCATCTCGAAACTCTGCCGAATATCGATATCAACATCAAGCATGGGAATTCGTTGATCAGCCGATTCGACGTAAAGGCGGACTTGAAGGAGATATTCCAAGATGACAAAAATACCCTGGAGCGGTACCGGCTTGCCGTTGCCACGTACAAGAACAGCACCTCCAAAGCGGCGAAGGCCGAAATGCTGGGGCTTATGGCTGCCTTTAAACAAAAACTGGTCAGCCTCTTCTATCACAATAATCCGTTAACCGCAAAGCTCAGCAAGTATAAGGGGCAGCTCGTTCTGGTGGAAAACAAAGCGGCAGTGGGGAATCTGTTTGAAAAGCTATCTGAAAAAGACATTGAACAGGATGTAAAGAAGCTCAAATCCTTGATCCAGAAAACGGAACAAGAGCTGGGAGATCTGAAAAAAGATGTACTCTATAAAAATTCATTTGAGTGGCGCTTCGAATTTCCTGAAGTACTCGACGTAAATGGCGCGTTTCTGGGATTTGATGTGGTAATTGGGAACCCGCCCTATGGAGTTCAATTGGACCTGGTAGAGCGGAATTATGTTACTACGAGATATACTGCGAAGGATGATATCTACACTGTTTTCATAGAAAGGGGCGTTCAAGTCACACAGAAGACGGGAATCGTTTCGCTCATAATCCCGATTTTTTGGCTCTCAAGCGAGAAATATCTCGATACACGGAAATATGTGTCCCATTCAACACAATTCTTTTCGGGAATAACCTTGCCTTACGATATTTTTACCGATGCGTACGTCGATACGGGAATTTTTACATTTTGTAACGATAAGTCGGTTAATGTATCCCAAGTTTATGAGTTTGCTCCTAAGGATAGTGTGGACTTCTCTATCCTTCGGTCAATTCAGTTCTCCACCCTTTCGCAAGAAACATGGGCATCAACGCCAGAGAAGAAGATTGTATTTGATCCAATTTCAAGATCTTTGACCGAAAAGCTTAATCGGTTTGAAAAAAAGATCGACGATGTAACGGAGTCTGCTCGAGGCATACTAGCTGAACAAAAAGATTATGCAGAGAAAAAGACCAACAAAGAATTTGAACCCGTATTTGTCGGGAAAATAGACAGATATTCTCTCGAGGATGGCAAAAAGACGTATGTAAAATATGGAAGCACTTTATTGGAGAAGCCAAACTCGATGCAGATTTTTAAGGGTGAGAGAATTCTAATAAGGCGGATAGTAAGCCGCCAATTTAGAATAATGGCAACAATCGCCGAGAAGAGGTTTGTAAACAAAAAAGACATCTACATTTTTAGAAGTCTATACAAAAGATATCCGAACAAATATTTGCTGGCGTTGATAAACTCGAAACTCTTTTCATTTGTGAAAACTACAAGCGTTGCTGCTGCCAAAAAGGATGATTTCACCCAACTCACGTTGAACGACATTCGGCAAATTAGCATTCCAGATGCAACGGCAACTCAGATAGATCAACTCCAAAAAAATGTGGACAAAATATTGCTCAAGAAACAGAAATCTCCGATTGCAGATGTAGCCGGATTGGATGAGAAAATCGATGCAATAGTGTATCAGTTGTATGGTCTCACTGATGAAGAAATCTCAATCGTAGAGGGAAAAAACAAGTAGTGAGCGTGTATAAATAAGACGGCAAGACTCGGTCGATTAATCTTATCGTCGCTGTCGTCTTAATGCGGGGGCTAAAGGTGTTTTTTTGCATGGACCTTTAGCGCCATTCGCGAACAAACTTCGATTATGCCTTCCGGATGGAATTGCTGGGAAATGAAGAAGAATAGGCCCGTAGGGCTGACATCTTTGTAGAAAAAGCCCGACCTCTAACAAATCAAACCCCGGTAGGGGTGACATCTTCATTGCGTGTCGAATAGATAGATGATCATAACGATGTCGCCACTACGTGGCTCTTGTCGGTTGTTTTGTGTTTGTTCTACAAAGATGACGCCGCTAACGCGGCTTATCATCAGTACTAATGCTCGTCATAGCGTTCCAGCAAAGTGACGGAGGCATGGGCACTCCAGCGCCCGAAGCGAAACGCAGCGGAGGATGTCTGCACGAAATCCCCCGTCGCGCTTGCGCGCGACGTCCCCCTTTTCAAGTCCAAAGGATCCCGTTCCGGGAGGGGAATTATAAGCGCAGAAATTCTCAAAAAAGTTGCTGAGACATAGAGACAAAACTCCCCTCCAAAGGATCCTTTGGACTTGAAAAGGGGGTAGGGGGATTACCAAAGGAGTTGCAGTCAATCAATTGCTTTGGGGAGTTTTGGGGAATGAAATACTTACCGTACAACAAAAACCTGAAAGACCGTTCGCGGCATTCGCGGAACGGTTCAACACTCTCAGAAATTCTATTATGGAAATGTCTTCGCGTGCGTCAAGTGAAAGGATATCAGTTCAATCGTCAAAAGCCGTTGGGAAGGTTTATTGCAGATTTCTACTGTAAATCCCTCGGACTTGTGATAGAGATTGACGGCGGTAGCCACATCGGCAAAGAGCAATATGATCGTGACAGGGACGTCGAATTGCAGAAACTTGGAATAACGGTTTTGCACATCTTGGATAGTGATGTGAAGAAAGATATGCGAAATGTGTTGGCCCGGATCGAGAGTCGGATTGAAGAAAATGAACGGATGTGAATCCACGAAATCTTCCCACTTTGCAAGTCCAGAGGATCCCGTTCAGGGAGGGGAATATCGGAGATGGAAATTTGGAGTGAATCCTTTAAAAATGAGACAATGTTATCGGCCGCCAGCTCGTCATAGCGTCCCAGCGTGGTGACGGATGTTTGGACGCTCCGGGAAAATAGCAGAAGATCAGATGGAACTGCTAAGAGATAAGTGCCAAGATGCCGATAATTGACTATGGAACAACCGGAACGGCTCTTGCGTCCAAAATGTTTTAAAAAAACAGACCCACAGTTTAATGAACAGACTCGAAATGCCCATGTGAAGCAAGGAATTGTCGTTCGCACCTCAGGAATTGCCGATGTGCATCAAGGAATTGTCGTTCGCGCCTCAGGAGTTGCCGATGTGCATCAAGGAATTGTCGTTCGCGCCTCAGGAGTTGCCGATGTGCATCAAGGAATTGTCGTTCGTGCCTCAGGAGTTGCCGATGTGCATCAAGGAATTGTCGTTCGCCTCTTAGGAACTGCCGATGTGCGGTAAGGAATTGTCGTTCGCCTCTTAGGAACTGCCGATGTGGAGCAAGGAATTGTCAGTCGCGTCTCAGGAATTGCCGATGTGGAGCAAGGAATTGTCGTTCGCACCTCAGGAATTGCCGATGTGGAGCAAGGAATTGTCTTTGAGGGGCTGGAGAAGGCCTCTTTGTGCCGTAAATGCCAGAAGCTCAATGATGATTTTAAGGCTGCTGTAAATGATGCTATGGAGAAAATATAATGTATAGCGAGGCCGAGGAACAACGCATAAGCCGTCAAAACAAGTTCAAACAGGATTTGCAGATGTATCGCAGGAATCAATGGAGTGTCAATGGTTTTGGGGATGAATTATGCAATCAAAGCAGGATTGACAAAAGCGGGGAAGTCATGGAATCCAATCGGATTCTACAGATTATTGCAGCTTGAAAATAAATAATGCGCTTCCATTGACAACGATTTGGTAAATAATACCTTCCAACACGTTCATTGATAATCATTTAGAACACTTACAGCAAACAAAAAGCAGAAATCAACCGCTGCTAAATGTTGAATTCTGCTTACTAACTGATGTTACGCGTGGTTCATATTTCAATGGGAGATTGTATAAAAAGTGTCTTTGTCATTTCGACCGCAGGGAGAAATCTTTCTTTTTGTTCAGATTTCTCAGTCGCTTTGCTCCTTCGA
>Ga0182027_10000924_pt1 | contig 49535 bp, 38 predicted proteins | sample 712E1DmetaG_FD_121300 | JGI IMG/M metagenome (GOLD analysis project Ga0182027, IMG submission 121300) | Permafrost microbial communities from Stordalen Mire, Sweden - 712E1D metaG (Illumina Assembly) | ecosystem: Environmental > Terrestrial > Soil > Wetlands > Permafrost | place: Sweden...
AGAAATACATACTGCACAACCCATTGGAAAGGATATTGTGGTGTACGTTCAAAATGCAGATACGGCAAAGGTTTTCGTGGTAAATATCCTTACCAACAAAACGGTAAAGGAGTTTCAGCTTCCGGTAAAAAATCCCAAAAGCGTTCACGGGCAGTTTCGCCATGCGCGGTTAACCAATAAGGGAACTATTCTGGTAGCCCACATGGACATGGGCAAAGTGTGCGAATACGACATAAACGGTAAGGAACTATATTCACTGGATGCCCCTGGGGTTTGGGCTGCCGAACCATTAAAAAACAATAACATCCTTGTATGTAGCAATAGAGGATATGTGCGCGAATTCAACCGAAAAGGCGATACAATCTGGAACTATTCACTGAAGGATATTCCTGATTATAAAATACCCAGCCCACAGGTTGCCGTGCGGCTATCGAACGGTAATACACTTATTAATAACTGGTTCAACCAATGGAATGGAAATGTTGACGAAAAAAACCTTCCGCTGCAAGCCATTGAGGTAACTCCCGATAAAAAGATCGTTTGGGCTTTGCGCTCATGGAATGAACCTATGAACCTTGGCCCGTCAACCATTATTATACCTCTGAACGAGCCTCGCACTGACGAAAATGTATCCTTTGGAGATATTAAGTAGTGGAGTAAATTGGCTTATAAAGACTGTCTATAAAGTCAGCACTTTGGCTTTATGCTTAATGCGATGTGCTCGGTAGTCTCCGGATTACGCCGAATTAAGATTTTATGGAAAGACACTAATTAACCCATCACTTTAATTCACCCAATAAACTTACTTTCTTATGAATAAAACATTTTACTCTTTTCTTTTTCTGATATTTAGTTGTAATTTTTATGCTCAAAAAACTGAAATTCAATATCTTTCAGGAACCGATAAAGACCATTCCGTAACTTGGGATTTCTTTTGCACGAATGGCATGAACAGTGGAAAATGGGCTACCATTCAAGTTCCTTCGCAATGGGAACAACAAGGCTTTGGCTCTTATTTGTATGGCAATATAAACCTGAAAGCTAATGAAAAAGGGCTTTACAAATACAAGTTCGATGTTGCTAAAGCCTGGAAAAAGAAAAAGGTTTATATCGTTTTTGAAGGATCCATGACCGATACTGAAGTGAAGATAAACGGGAAGTCAGCAGGGCCAATCCATCAGGGTGCTTTTTACCAATTTAAATACGATGTATCAGGACTTCTCGATTTTGAAGGTAAAAACCTGCTTGAAATCACTGTAAGCAAGGAATCTGCTAACGAAAGCGTAAACAGGGCAGAGCGCATTTCCGATTACTGGGTGTTTGGCGGGATATTTCGTCCGGTTTACCTGGAGGCATTCCCGGATCAATTTATTGACCATCTGGCTATAGATGCAAAAGCCGATGGCTCTTTTTTTATGGACGTTTTTGTGCAAGGCCCGTCAAAGGCCAAAGCAGTGGAAGCCCAATTACAAACATTGGATGGCAAAACATTTGGTAAAGCCCTTGCCTCTGAATTGGTCGAAAATACCGACAAGGTAAATGTTAAAGGCTCGTTTTCCAATCCAGCCCTTTGGAACCCCGAATTCCCCAATTGCTATCAAGTAGTCGTGAGCATTAAAAATGGCAAGAAGATAATCCATCAGGTGGTTCAGAAATTTGGGTTTCGAACCATTGAGGTTAAACAGACTGATGGAATTTATGTAAACGGTAAAAAAATCATGTTCCGGGGCGTTTGCCGACATACCTTCTGGCCATCCACTGGGCGCACCATTAGCAAGCAATTAGCCATAGACGATGTTAACTTAATTAAGGATATGAACATGAATGCCGTTCGTATGAGCCATTACCCGCCCGACCAATATTTTCTGGACGTATGTGACTCGCTTGGCCTGTTTGTGCTAGATGAACTGGCCGGATGGCAGAAGTTTTACGATACCCCAAACGCAAAACGATTGGTTAAAGAAATGGTAATACGCGATGTTAACCATCCATCTATAGTATTGTGGGATAATGGTAACGAAGGCGGCTTTAACAAAGACGTTCGTTTGGATTATGCTTTGTACGACCCCCAGAACCGCACAGTTATTGAGCCGTGGAGCAAACTTGGTGCCACGGACACCAAGCACTATCCCGGCTACAAGTATGTATACAACGCGTTGAACAACGGGAACTTAATTTATTTTCCTACCGAATTTCTCCATGGATTGTTTGATGGAGGACATGGCGCAGGCCTCGATGATTACTGGAACCTGATGCTTTCGAAACCCCTGGCTGCTGGTGGCTTTCTATGGGTATTTGCCGATGAAGGTATTGAGCGCAGGGATAAAAATGATTCCATAGACACACAAGGCAATTTAGCCCCCGATGGCATATTGGGACCTTATCACGAAAAAGAAGGCAGCTTCTATACCATCAAGGAGATATGGTCGCCTGTGCATTTCAGGCAAACGTCTATAACACCTGCTTTTGATGGAAAATTTGAGGTAATAAACCGGTTTTTGTACACCAATTTAAACCAGTGCAAATATTCATTCGAACTGGTAAAGTTCGGGCAGAAGTTCCCGAAAGTTGAAATCCAAAAACAAGCAGGGACAATGCAATCGCCCAATATTGTGGTTGGCGATAGCGGTGCTCTTAGCCTCAACCTGCCAGCCAATTGGAAAGATTACGATGTTTTATACATTACAGCTTCTGACCAATATGGTCGTCAAATCAATACCTGGTCGTGGAATATTACACAACCTGAAAACGTTGCTTCACTTATTGTTTCTACAAATCAGGAAAAAGTATTGGCTACCGGGCACGACAGCTTGCTTATTGTATCATCCGGGAAAACTTCCGTTACTTTCAACATTAAAACCGGGTTGATTGCTGAAATACAGTATAATAACAAAACTATACCATTCAACAATGGCCCTATTTTTGAAGGCTGTAAAGCTTCTTTTAAAGAATTAAAACATTATACATTGTCCAACAGCTATGTAGTTGAGCTAATATACGATAGTATCTGCCATGCCAAATGGACAATGCTTCCGGGCGGTTGGTTGCAATTGGATTATGACTACCGTCCCGTCGGCGCTTTAGATTTCACCGGGATAACCTTTTCATACCCTGAAAACCTGGTATCCGGTGCTACACTTATGGCCAATGGCTCCTACCATGTTTGGAAGAACCGCTTAAAAGGCACGCAGTTTGGCGTTTACAATAAGCCCTATAACAATACAATTACCGGGCAAACATGGGACTATCCTGAATTTAAAGGGTATTATTCAAACTTTTATGCCGTTGAAGTACAAACAAAGGAATTGCCTTTTATCATTGTATCGGCGACCGACGATTTGTTTTTGCATTTGTTTACACCTCAAGCTCCTAAATATGCGAAAGGCTGGGTAAATCCTCCTTTTCCATCAGGTTCTATTTCCGTTTTACATGGAATAAGCGCCATTGGCACCAAATTCTCGAAACCAGAAGATGAAGGGCCACAAAGCCAAAAAAATGATTATGGTAACGGAGAAAAAGTATTGCAGGGCAAGCTATATTTCAGGTTTGGAGAGTAGCTATGAAAAGTTTAATTACAACCATCTTTTTATTTACTACAAGCCTTTCGTTTGCCCAATTCTCGGAAAAATGGGGCGACCAGGGCGACGGAACTTACTGTAACCCTGTACTCCCTGGCGATTACAGTGATATTGATGCCATCCGCGTTGGCTCCGATTATTACGCTATTTCCTCAACCTTTCAATACTCGCCGGGAGTCGTGGTTCTTCATTCAAAGGACCTTGTAAACTGGGAAATACTTGGCCATGTTATCGACGATATTACGGTTATGACCCCCGAACTCAATTGGGATAAGATTAACCGTTACGGCAAAGGCGTTTGGGCAGGTTCAATCCGTTACTATAAAAGCAAGTTTTGGGTGTATTTCGGTACACTTGATGATGGTTTCTTTATGAGCTCCGCTACCAATCCGTCTGGCCCTTGGGAACCGTTACACCCTTTTTGGAAAGTAACCGGTTGGGACGATTGTTGTTCATTTTGCGATGATGATGGGCAACTGTATTTTATTGCAACTAATTTTGCTCTCGATCCTAAAACCGACAAAAAATATAACATCCACCTGTTTAAAATGACACCCAATGGGAAAAGCCTCATTATGGATTCCGACTCGATAATTCATCAATCCAAAGGCAGCGAGGCTAACAAACTGTATAAAATAAACGGTATGTACTATCACTATTACAGCGAAGTGAATAAAGAGGGCCGGGTAATAATGATGGAACGCTCTGAAAACATTTATGGGCCTTGGAAAAAAAAACAACTAAACCATGTTGATAAGAAGAAAGACAGGGAACCGAATCAAGGCAGTTTAATCCAGAAAGAATCGAGCGATTGGTGGTTTTTTACCCATCATGGTTCGGGTGGTAATTGGGATGGCCGCGTTGCTAGCTTGTTACCGGTTACCTGGGTTAATGGGTGGCCAATAATTGGCGAGGTTGGCTCCGACACCATTGGCAATATGGTTTGGTGTGAAAAAAAACCTATAGAAACTTCTGCCCATTTAAATATTCAAACCGACGACGATTAATTTTTTTTTGTAACTTATTTAACCTTTTGTAGTTATATACTGTATGGTAATATTTAATCAAATAAATCCTTAATAATCCTAATAATATGCATAAACTATTTAAAAAAGTATTTTTTTCTTTTTTTATATTTATTAGCCTTAATACCTTAGCCATAAAACCTGAATCGGGAGATATAGAAGTAATTAGCCCCGATGGTTCGCTGTCTTTCTTAATTTATTCAAGCAATAGTGCGCTTACTTACCAGATTAAATTCAAAGGCAAAACGGTTATCGAACAATCATCGCTGGGTATGCAGACTATTTTTGGGAAAATAGGACGAAACGTCGTTCTCGGTACGCCTGAAACATACAAGCTCAATGAAACTTATTCATGGCGCGGCGTTCATTCGATTGCAACCAATCTGTGCAACGGGGCAAAAATTGGCATTACCGAAAACAATGCTAAGTGGACTTTCGAAGTCAGAGTTTTCAATGATGGCGTGGCTTTTAGGTACTCGTTCGATGCACAAAAAAACGACACCGTTGTCGCCGACAATACCACTTTTGCAATTCCCTCCGGAAGCATGGTGTGGAGTCAAAATAACGTCAGATACTACGAAGGAACTTACAAAAATCAGCTGATAGACGAAATTAAAGAAGGTGAAGTGGCCGGACCTCCGGTCACTGTTCAGTTAAAAGAAGGTAATGGCTACATTTCCATTACCGAAGCAGGGCTGGCTAATTTCGCCGGCATGTCGCTCAAGGCTGATGGTAAAATGGGATACAAATCCAATATAGCCGGAAAAGTGGTTGCTTCCGAAAAAATTCATTCGCCCTGGCGGGTCATTATGGTTGCATCAGACCTTAACACGTTGGTAAATTGCGACATTGTTCATAACCTGTCGCCTGCACCCAACCCATCCCTTTTCCCCAAAGGCTTTGAAACGGAATGGATAAAACCCGGACGTTGTGTATGGTCATGGCTTGCTGATAAACGCGATATTACGTCTGATAACATGAAAGAATTTTCAAGACTTGCTTCACAGCTTGGTTTCGAATACAATCTTGTAGACGAAGGCTGGGGCAATTGGAAGGAAGAGGGCAAAGACCAATGGAATTTGCTTCACGAATTGGTAGACTATTCCAAACCATTGGGCGTGAAAATATGGGTATGGAAGGCATATCCCGACCGTAAAGGTATTGATGGTATTAAGGATTCTGTGAAACGCCGCGAATTTTTCGGTAAATGCAAAGCTGCCGGAGTAGCTGGGTTGAAAATCGATTTTTTCGATTCCGAAAGTCAGGAAATAATTAATTTTTACCAGAATGCACTTCGCGATGCTGCTAAATATCAGCTAATGATTAATTTCCACGGGGCCAACAAGCCTACCGGCGAATCCAGAACTTATCCCAACGAAATGACACGCGAGGCCGTCCGTGGCCTAGAAAACCGTCCACCATGGGCATTGCATAATACCATTTTGCCATTTACCAGGTATTTGGCCGGACATGCCGATTTTACCCCGGTTCATTTTGGCAAACGCATGGGCGAAACATCATGGGCACACCAAATTGCAAGCGCTATAGTGTTTACATCTCCATTACTGGTTTACGGCGCCGACCCCAAAAGCATGATAGAAAATCCATTCGTAGAAATGATAAAAAGCATCCCCTCTACATGGGACGAAACTATTGTATTGCCGCAAAGTTCCATAGGCGAGTTAGCCCTTTTTGCCCGTCGTAAAGGTAATACCTGGTTTATTGCTGCCCTTAACGGCCAAACAGCCCGGCAGGTAAGCATCAACCTTTCTTTTTTAGGCAAAGGAACATACATTGCCACCTTATTACGTGACAACAAAGCCGAACAAAATACTGCCACACAGGAACAAATGAAAGTAACAAAAAAACAATCAATAAATATCGACTTAAATACAGCGGGAGGCTTTGTTGCTCAACTATTGAAACAGTAAAAATGAAAACTTTCTATAAAGCCTAACAGAATTATTTTGTATATATCTGCAATAATGGATTTTACAGTCCTGATTTTTGTATCTTGCTTCTATAATTTATATAACATTTTTACCACCCCATAAAACTGTCATGGTAAGGAGAAAATAATCCTGAATTGTTACTGTTATAATAATTTAAATAGTTGTTATTACTGTTCGATATTTTAACATGCGCACCAACACTCATGTTTTTGGTTATTTTATAATCAATGCCCATATTCATACCCTTATAATCCAAATAATAAGGATTAATTTGCCTGGAATTATCCGAATTTACAGTTTTATATACAGAACCTGTTAATATTAGCTTATCAGTCAATAAATATTGACCGCTTGCGTAAACCAAAGCCTGGTTGGTTTGCTTAACTACATTTGTTGACTTCGACTCAGGGCTTACCGGTAACTGATAAAAGTTATTGTAACCTGAAGTAAGCACGCCACCAACCTCTACTTTTAACCTTGGAGAAACCAGGTAATTTAAGTTTGGGGCAATATTGAAAAATGTTCCTGAATAATACTTAGAACCTCCAATAAAACTGGTACCAAGATCTAGGGATAAATGGAGTTTTTGGGGAGTGAAAAAAGGTGTAGCTTTTTTAGGCTGAATTTTAGTGTCGTTCCCCGAAAATAAATTGTTCTGATCCACATTCTGCCCAAACATCATATTCGTAAGGAATAATGACACCATACCTAATAGACAAATTCTACTTGACATATTCATATCCATACCGAATTAATATAAACAAACAAAATTAACTAAAAAAAGTTCTTCTGAATGTAAAGATAGAAACGGTTCTATAAACCGTTATTGTATTTACAAAGATCGGTTTTTTATGATTTCATTATTATTTTAAGTAAAAAAATTTACAGAATTATGTCTTTTACTCTAATTGAGAATAGCTTAATTCTCCCCTAAGCCAATACCCTTTAAAATCTTTGTTCTTTCAGCTGTTCCAATTGGATATTCAATTGTTCCCATGACGACATTTCTTCTTTCAGTAGTTTTTCTATTTCGCCGTGTCTGGTGTATATCTTTTCTTCGGAGCCTTTCTCAATTTTACCAGGATCTGCAAGTAGTTTTTTAATCTCTTCAAGCTCTTTTTCTAGCCATTCAATTTTATGTTCTGATGCTTTAACTTGTTGACTTGCTTTGCGAATGGCTTTGTCCTGTTCTTTTTTTTCAAGATAATCCTGCTTAATGTCCGATGGGGCCTTTGAAACTTGCTCAGTAAGCGGTTTAACTTTCCGTTCCAACTCTGTAAGGTTTTCCAGTTTCCTTTTCTGAAGGAAATTATAGATACCGCCAATATGTTCCTTAATCTTATGGTTACGGAATTCGTAAACTTTAGCGACCAGTCCATTGAGAAATTCGCGATCGTGTGATACTATAATCAATGTACCATCGAACTTGAGCAGCGCCTGCTTTAGGATATCTTTGGAACGCATATCCAGGTGGTTTGTAGGCTCGTCCAGAACTAACAGGTTTACTGGTTGAAGCAATAACTTTACCATAGCAAGCCGCGAACGTTCGCCACCCGAAAGTACTTTTACTTTTTTATCAACATCATCGCCCCTGAACAAGAATGCACCCAGCAAGTCACGGATTTTAAACCGGATATTGCCTACTGCTATATGGTCAATGGTATCAAATACAGTAAGGTTTTCGTTCATCAGCTCATCCTGGTTCTGAGCAAAATAGCCAAGGGAAACATTATGCCCGATTTTCATTTTCCCCTGGAATTCAATCTCATTCAAAATAATTTTTGAGAAAGTGGTTTTACCTTCTCCGTTTTTACCAACAAAGGCAATCTTCTCACCACGCTCAATCACAAAATCGACATGGTTAAGAACCAAATTGTTCCCATACGCCTTGCTCAAATTTTCTGCCTCTACCACAATGGTGCCCGAGCGCGGCGCAGGTGGGAACTTGATATTAATGGCCGACATATCCTCATCATCAACCTCAATACGCTCAATCTTGTCAAGTTGTTTAATACGGCTTTGCACCTGTACAGATTTTGTGGCCTTATACCGGAAACGTTCTATAAATTCTTCCGTATCCCCAATCATTTTCTGCTGGTTTCGGTAAGCAGCAAGCTGTTGCTCACGTCTTTCCTTCCGTAATTCCACATATTCGGAATATGCTGCTTTATAATTATAAATTTTACCTAATGATATTTCAATAGTTCGGGTAGTGAGATTATCGAGGAAAGCTTTGTCGTGCGAAATGATAACAGCAGCCCCGTTAAAATCCCTGATATAATTTTCGAGCCATTGAATCGACTCAATGTCGAGATGATTTGTTGGCTCATCGAGCAATAACACGTTAGGGCGACACAGCAATATTTTGGCAAGTTCGATACGCATTCGCCAACCTCCGCTGAATTCCTTGGTTTGGCGATGAAAATCACGATGAGAAAAACCAAGTCCAAGCAATGTTTGTTCAAGCGCCTCATCGATATTGCTCCCGCCAAGTAATTGAAAGCGGTCAGTCAATTCAGTAATTTCGTGAATAAGGTTCAGGTATTCTGAACTTTCGTGATCGTCTCTAAGACTTAGAGCCAGCGTAAGTTGGTGTATTTGTTTGTCAAGGTCAAGTATCTCGGCAAATGCAGTTTGTGCCTCGTCCAGTACCGTTTTACCATCTTTATGGATCATTTGTTGCGGAAGGTAACCAATCATAATATCAGACGGTATCACTACCTCGCCTGATGAAGGTTGTTGTAAGCCACATAAAATCTTCAGCAAAGTCGATTTACCCGCTCCATTTTTTCCTACCAAACCAATCCTGTCCTTAGGATTAATAAGAAACGAAACATCCTTAAAAAGCTCAAATCCTCCGAACTGAACTGTTAACTGGTTGACTGAAATCATGTGTAAAAAACAATTTTTTTAATCCCAGAACGGTAAAATATCTTAAAAAACTTTTTTCCGGCCTAATAGGCTAATGCCTATCTACCTATATAATTATTATGCTTTTAACATTTTTAAGAATCCTACTTCTTTTGGGGCAAGGTAACGCCATTGCCCACGTGAAAGTCCTTTTTTGGTCAAACCGGCAAAAAATATCCGGTCAAGTCTTATCACCTTATAACCAATTTGCTCGAAAATACGTCGGATTATACGATTGCGACCTGAGTGGATTTCAATACCAACGACATTGTTATCTTTATCATTAAGATAACTGACACCGTCCAGCTTTATAAAACCATCGCTGAGTGTTATGCCGTCTGTAAGGATTGGCATATCATCTGGCTTCATATCCTTATCGAGAAACACTTGGTAAATTTTCCTGATATTTGATGTTGGATGAGTAAGTTTTTTAGTTAAATCGCCATCATTTGTAAGCAATAAAACACCGGTAGTCATACGGTCAAGCCTGCCAACCGGATAAATACGTTCATGGCAAGCGCCTTTAACTAATTCCATAACAGTTTGTTTGGCATGAGGGTCATCTACCGAAGTAACATAATCTTTAGGTTTGTTTAGTAAAATATAAACTTTACGCTCTGATTGAAGCTTTTGGTCTTTATAACACACTTCGGCCGTGTGTAATACTTTAGTGCCCAGTTCGGTAACTATTTGCCCATTGACTGAAATCAATCCGGCCTGAATACGTTCGTCAGCTTCGCGGCGCGAACACAAGCCGGTATTGGCAATAAATTTATTAAGCCGAACCGGGCCATCGTCAGTTTGTTCATCGAAATGATAAAAAGGCTGTTTTAACTCATGACTGGGTTGCGAACGACCTTGTTTCCAAGATGGCTTCCCGGAAGTTTTGTCATATCCTGATTGAGATATACGCTGTGAATCATGTCCATACGATTTCTTAAAGCCCGAATTTTGGGAAGATCCATAAGATTTTTTAATATATGGCTTCCCCGATCCTTTATCAAAGCCTTCTCGCGATTCTTCACGGAAGGGTTTCTTAAATGAACGGTCACTACTATAAAGTGGCTTCTTTTCAGGCTGGTCGTTTGTTGAACGTGTATTATAACTTATTTTTTTATAAGGTTTGTTGCCGGCTGAAATACGTTTTCGCTTGTTGGGTTGGGTGTATTCAGATCGATCGTGATCTTTTTCCGGATTTTCTTGGTTTGTCATATTATGCTGAAAATTAATATTTTATATATTTTCTTAACTTATAGTAAAAATTATAATTAAGTTACAAATAAACTTGACAAAATTAATACTTTTTAAAAGAAAATGGAACAGTTGTGCAATTTATATACCATTTCTACCGCACATACTCTACTTCTTTATGTAGAAATTTTCGAATAATACCGTCATTATCACGAACAACTATAATGCCACTTGGTTCAACACCAATAATCCTTCCTTTAAAGGCTTTACCATCTGCCAGATAGATTGCAGGCTCGTTAAACCGATATAAAACGCTGACATAATCATCATCAATAGTCTGAAAACCATTATCTTTTATAAGTATATAACGATTTTCGATCAAAGCACAGAGCTTTTCAAGCATTTCCTTGAGGCCGTATTCCTTACCTGTTATTTGAGCAAGGGATAACGGATTAGGTGCATCGCTTGCAAATATTTTTTGGTTCAGGTTTATCCCAATCCCAGCAATAGATTGTTTGATATTATCGAATTCAACTGAGTTCTCGATAAGAATTCCCGCAATCTTTTTATCACCTGCATATATATCGTTTGGCCACTTGATTGACACTCTGTCAGTAAAAAGCGTTAAAAGATCCACAATGGCAAGGGAAATCACTTTAGAGATATAAAACTGATCAACAGCTTTCAGAAAGGTTGGATAAAGTATGATGCTGAAGGTGAGATTTTTCCCTGGTTCGCTTTCCCATCTGCTATCACCCTGACCTCGTCCTTTGATTTGGTTCAATGCCCATACAATACTTCCTTCAGGCATTCCGGGGGGAAGCTCAGAGGCATACGAATTGGTCGAATCCACCACGTTTAGTTCAAAAATCCGTCTATTTTTAAACACTTTCTTCACAGATTTCACTAAATTGTAAAAGACAAAATGTCGCAATCAACAAGTTTGTACAATTTTTGTTATGATATTTAATTAGGCGTCAAAAATACTGATAATTATTTAGTATTATCTGAATTGCAAAATTCATTACCTTTGTGAAAAATTTTATGGATGGAATTGTTACAAAAAGCTGAGGAAGAAAAAGTTGTAAAATATATCATCGAGGGCATAAAAGAGAAAAAAGGAAAAGGGATTGTTAGTATCGATTTATCGAAACTTGAAAATGCAGTATGCAGGTATTTTATTATTTGCTACGGCGATTCCAACACTCAGGTGAGCGCTATAGCAAATTGGGTGGAAAAGGTTATGGAAGATAAACGCGATGAAAAGGTTTGGCGAAAACAAGGATTTGAAAATGCCCAATGGGTTCTTTTGGATTATGTGGACATAGTAATTCATATCTTTCAAAAAGAAGCCAGAGATTTTTATAATCTGGAAGGTCTTTGGGGCGATGGATATTTGCGAAAATTTGAGAATGAATATATAAACCAAAAAGGATTAGTATATAATGAGTGATAATACAGAAAATAAGGAAAATAAGAACAGTAACGACTCAAAAGATCAAAAAAGCGAAGCCCAGCCTAAAAACGATGGTATGTTTGGAGGTAAGGCCGGTGGTCTGGGTGGAGCGCCCAAACCTAAATTCAATATTTATTGGGTTTATGGTTTAATTATCCTGGGTTTCTTATCCATTAATTTTTTTAAAATTGGGAATCATGTCGAAGAAATAAACAGCAGTCAATTTGACGACATGCTCCGTATACATGATATTGAACATATTGTGGTAGTAAATAAAGAAAAAGTTGAAATCTATATTAAACAAGACAAGTTAAGCACCGAAAAATATAAATCACTTTTTAATAAAGGATGGAATTCGGTTTCAAAAGCCGGGCCTCATTACAACTTCAATCTGGGTATTTCAATAGATGCTTTCCAACAGGAAGTCAATGATATTCAAAAAGATTTCCCTCCCAGCGAAAAAATTACCCCAACCTATGCAAACAGAAAAGATATATTTGGCGATTTGTTTGGGCCACTTGTTTGGATAATTGTCCTTGTAGGTGTGTGGTTTTTTATTTTTCGCCGCATGAGCGGTGGTTCCAGTGGTGGGCCTGGCAATATTTTCAATGTGGGTAAATCGCGTGCCCAGATATTCGATAAAGATACCAATGTCAAAACCGACTTTAAAGATGTAGCTGGTCTTGAAGAGGCTAAGGTTGAAATTAAAGAGATTGTTGATTTTCTGAAAAATCCCAAGAAATATACCGATCTGGGTGGTAAAATTCCCAAAGGCGCATTGCTGGTTGGCCCTCCGGGAACAGGGAAAACCTTACTTGCAAAGGCTGTTGCTGGCGAAGCAAATGTTCCTTTCTTTTCCATATCGGGTTCCGATTTTGTAGAAATGTTTGTAGGGGTGGGAGCTTCACGTGTGCGTGATCTATTCAAACAAGCCAAGGAAAAAGCGCCATGTATTGTGTTTATCGATGAAATTGACGCCATAGGGCGTGCCCGTGGCCGTAACCCAAATTTTGGCGCCAATGATGAACGTGAAAATACCCTTAATCAGCTACTTACTGAAATGGATGGCTTTGCCACCAATACAGGAGTTATCATACTGGCAGCTACAAACCGTGCCGATATTCTTGACCGTGCTTTAATGCGCGCAGGTCGTTTTGACCGACAGATTCATGTTGAACTGCCCGATTTGAACGAACGGAAGGAAATTTTTAAAGTCCACCTTCGACCACTGAAAATCGAGGAGAATCTTGATATCGATTTTCTGTCACGACAAACCCCGGGATTTTCAGGGGCTGATATTGCCAACGTTTGCAATGAGTCGGCATTGATTGCTGCACGTAAAAATAAAAAAGTAGTAGAACGCCAGGATTTTCTCGATGCAGTTGATAGAATTGTAGGAGGGTTAGAAAAAAAGAACAAAATTATTTCTCTAACTGAAAAGAAAACCATTGCTTATCACGAGGCAGGTCATGCCACCATCAGTTGGATGCTCGAACATGCCAATCCATTGGTAAAGGTGACAATTATTCCACGTGGCCGCTCGCTTGGCGCTGCATGGTACCTGCCTGAAGAACGCCAGATTACCACCACTGAGCAAATGCTTGACGAGATGTGCTCTGCACTTGGCGGACGTGCTGCTGAAGAAATAATATTCGGTATGATCTCTACTGGTGCTCTCAATGACCTCGAACGTGTTACCAAACAGGCTTATGCTATGATTTCTTATTTTGGCATGAGTAAAACACTCGGAAACATGAGTTATTACGATTCGACCGGCCAGTCCGAATACGCTTTTGTAAAGCCTTTTAGCGAAAAAACAGCTGAAGCCATTGATAAGGAGGTAGTTAGTTTGATCCAATCATCGTATGATAGAGCAAAAAAAATCCTCACCGACAATAGTGAAGGCCTGAATAATCTCGCAAACATTTTACTTGAAAAAGAGGTTATTTTTAGTGAGGATCTTGAACGGATTTTTGGAAAGCGTAAATATCCCAGTCCATCTGATCATGTATTATTGACCGACGGACAAGGTCAAGGCACGCAGATACAAAAATCTGAAAATGATCCTAACGAAACCAAAAAGGAAGTAAATTAATTAACATTTATTATGGGCACTGATTGGACATTGGTTTTTACTACGACAAAGGCTTACATGGCTGAGCTGGCTAAACAAATGTTCTTGAATCAAAAAATTGAAGCAGTTGTATTAAACAAGCGGGATTCATCGTATAATTCTTTTGGCGAACTTGAAGTTTACGTAAAAAATGACGATAAGGAGACCGCTCTTGTATTGATAAAAGAATTAGAAAATTGAAAAATTTAATTACCCGAACACTAACAGGAATTGTCTTTATATTAGTGCTGGGGGGAGCGATACTTTTCCATCCGATAACATTTTTTGTCTTGTTTGCCATCATTGCAGCTATTGCAATGATTGAGTTTTACAAACTTTTGAAAAATAGCCAGGTAAAGGTAAATATACTATTAGGGTTCATTACAGGGATGCTATGTTTCGGCACAACCTGCTTTTATGCATTGGGATATGTAAGCTCCTTGTGTTTTTTGCTTGTTATTCCTTTCGTAACATTAATTATGATCAATGAGTTGTACCGAAATAATGACAATCCGTTTCATAACATAGCATTTACAATACTTGGAATTTTGTATGTAGCAATGCCATTTTCATTTCTTGTATTGTGCGGCTTTCCTTCACGGTCGGAACAGGGTTACGAACCAAACTTGGTGCTTGGCTACTTCTTTTTACTTTGGTCAAGCGATACAGGAGCTTATGTTGTTGGAATGACACTTGGCAAGCATCCGCTATTCCCCAGGATATCGCCCAAAAAATCATGGGAGGGTTTGATCGGAGGATTTATTTTCACACTGTTTGTAGCTTTAATTATTGCACAGTATTACAAATTTTTAACATTGACTGACTGGATGATCATTGCGGTCATAATTTGTGTTTTCGGCATTTGGGGCGATTTGGTTGAATCGCTGCTAAAACGAAGTCTGCAAGTTAAAGATTCCGGAGACTTACTTCCGGGTCATGGAGGAATTCTTGATCGGTTCGATTCGGTCATATTTTCAGCTCCATTAGTATTTTTATATTTGCATTTAAAATATCTGATAATATTTTCTTAAAATGACTATACATAAAGAAGGCTTCAGACTTATCACTATATTCTTTATTCTACTTTTGGCAGTGAACCTTATTGTCTATTATTTTGCTGAAGCTACTCCATTAATTACTATACCATTAGGCATAGCTTCCTTTGGTTTTTGGTTATTAATCCTTTGGTTTTTCCGCTTACCAAAACGCATTGTTGTCCCTGCCGATAACCAGGTTCTTGCCCCTGCCGACGGAAAAATTGTAGCGATTGAGGAAACCAGAGAAAATGAATATTTTAACGATAACCGCATACAGGTATCTATCTTTATGTCGCCATTAGATGTTCATGTTAACTGCTATCCTGTTAGCGGAAAGGTAGTTTATTATAAATACCACAAAGGCAATTATTTAGTTGCCTGGCATCCTAAGTCATCAACAGACAACGAACGAACTACAATTGTACTGGAAACTGACGAAGGCTCAGAACTTCTTGTCCGTCAGATTGCTGGTGCTGTCGCACGCAGGGTAGTTTGTTATTCTGAGATTAACAATCGTGTAGTTCAAGGCGATCAGCTTGGATTTATAAAATTTGGATCGCGTGTGGATTTATTTCTTCCGCTTAACGCTAAGATAAATGTGGAATTAAACCAAAAAGTGCAAGCCAACAAAACAGTAATTGCTTATCTGGAATAAATATTAGCCTCTATGAAAGATGTTGATGTAATTGATGTTACCAAGGATGTAAAATGGGTTGGTATCCTGGATTTTAATATTGTAACATTCGATATCGTTATGGAAACAAAATATGGAACAACATACAATTCATACTTTATTGATGCTCAAAAGAAAACTATTATAGAAACTGCTAAAGAAAAATTTAAAGATACCTACCTGGCTAAGATCCGGCAGATAACCAATCCGGCTGAAATAGAATATATTATTCTTAATCACACCGAGCCTGACCATTCAGGGTGCTTAAAACATTTGTTAGAAATTGCTCCTAATGCTACTGTTGTCGGTAGCGGACAAGCTTTGAACTACTTGCAAGACATTACTGGCATGCAGTTTAAATCACTCAAAGTAAAAGACGGTGATACCCTCAACTTAGGCAACAAAACACTTAAATTTATTGGCGCGCCAAACCTTCACTGGCCCGATACGATTTACACCTATTTAGTGGAAGATAAACTATTGTTTACCTGCGATTCCTTTGGTGCCCACTTTTGTCACAAAGCCATGTTCGACGATTTGGTAGGCAACTATGACGAAGCCTTTACCTATTATTTTAATGTGATCCTCCGCCCGTTTAGCAAGTTTATGCTGAGGGCTATTGAAAAAATTCGGCCTTTGGATATCAATGCTATTTGTACAGGACATGGACCAATCTTAAGAACTACCTGGAAAAATGTTGTAGATAAAAGTGAACAAATGGCTACAGAATTCCTGGAAAAGACAGACCATTGCGAACAAAATGTTTTAATTACCTACGTCTCGGCTTATGGATATACCAAAGAAATGGCCAATATGATTCGCGAGGGCATTCTTCAGGCAGGTAATTTTAATTTAAACGTGATTGATATTGAAAATATCCTTTTAGGCGATCTCGACGAACAAGTAACTCGCTCAAATGCACTAATTATAGGTTCACCTACTATCAATCAAAATACATTATTGCCAATATACCGTTTATTTGCCATAATTAATCCCATACGCGATCATGGTAAACTGGCTGCTGCTTTTGGTTCGTTTGGCTGGAGCGGCGAAGCAGTTAAAATTATAGAGGCCAACCTTAAAGCCCTGAAATTAAATGTTGTTCAGGAAGGGCTGGCAAAAAAATTCTTCCCTCATCAAGAAAAAGCAACAGAGTATATCGAGTTTGGAAAAAAATTTGCGGCACAGCTTTTACAACACCAAAATAGTGAAAATACAGAGTAATTCAGGTCGTTTTTTTGTAAAAAATAAATCACATTAAGTCAAGCTTCTATCCATATCTATCACTTTTTTTGCAAAAAAAATGCATTTAGAGAATATCGGATTATAGTTGTCATTATCTTTGCCCCACTTTTTTCTATTCTTTTTTGTTAGAATTACTGATTATCAAGGAAAATGAGTACGCATCAAAACGGTAATGGTATTCACAAGCTAACACTTGCTGGTCTTATCATTACGTTGGGGATCGTATATGGAGATCTTGGAACTTCACCCTTATATACTCTTCAGGCTATTGTAGCTGGCTTGCATTCCATAACACCTGACACGGTGTTAGGTGCCCTGTCTTGTATTATTTGGACATTAACACTGCAAACCACTGTTAAATACATTATTATAACCCTAAGGGCCGATAATAAAGGTGAGGGTGGCATTTTTGCTTTATTCGCTTTAATTCGCAGGCGAAGGGCCTGGGCATATATTTTTGCCATCGTTGGCGGAAGCACATTATTGGCCGACGGCGTCATTACTCCATCTATTACAGTAACTTCGGCGGTTGAAGGGTTGAAGATGATTAATGAGAAAATTCCGGTAATGACCATTATACTTTTGATAATAACGGCTTTATTTGTAATCCAGCAATTTGGAACAAAGTTTCTCGGCAAATCATTTGGCCCAATCATGTTTATATGGTTTCTCATGTTGGCTGTATTAGGCATAATGCAAATTGTTCAATATCCCGAAATCATAAAAGCTTTTAATCCGGCTTATGCATATCATCTATTAATTGATCATCCGGAAGGATTTTTGCTTTTAGGAGCAGTTTTCCTGGCAACTACAGGTGCAGAAGCTTTGTATTCAGACATTGGACATTGTGGTGTTAAAAACATACGCATTACATGGGTATATGTGAAAACTGCATTAATCCTTAATTATCTTGGACAAGGTGCATGGGTTCTTATGAATCACACAATAGCTAAAACATCGCACAATCCTTTTTTCGCCATTATGCCTGAATGGTTTCTTGGTACTGGAGTTATTATAGCAACTGCAGCTGCAATTATAGCAAGCCAGGCATTGATAACCGGATCATTTACGCTGATAAGCGAAGCTATTTCATTGAATTTCTGGCCAAAATCTAAAATTAGTTACCCTACCAATATCAAAGGTCAGGTTTTTCTCCCCAAGATTAATTGGTTCTTATGGATTGCCTGTATGTTTGTGGTATTTTATTTTGAAAAATCATCGAATATGGAGGCAGCCTATGGGTTGTCCATTACAATAACAATGTTGATGACTACCATTTTGCTTTCAGTCTATTTATATCACAGGTTTTCAGTATTTCTTATTGTAATTATAGCATCGGTTTTCTTTTTTATAGAATCTTCTTTTCTTTTGGCAAATCTTAGCAAATTTAAACATGGCGGTTGGTTTACTATAGTTTTGGCCGGTATATTCAGCTTAATAATGTACACCTGGTATAATGGTCGAAAACTTAAAAATAGTTTTATGGTTTTTGTGAGAATATCAGATTATCTCGACATTTTGCATTCACTTAGTAACGATCAATCAGTACCAAAGTACGCAACCAATTTGGTATATATGACAAAAGCCAATAAACAAACTGAGATTGAATCAAAAATAATTTATTCCATTATTAGTAAACAGCCAAAACGTGCTGATGTGTATTGGTTTTTGCATGTCGATATCATGGACGAACCTAATAATTTTGAATACGAAGTAACTCATTATATTCCCGGCAGGGTAATTAAAATCGACTTTAGGCTTGGGTTTAAGGACGAATTGCGAATCAACCAATATTTCAGGCAGGTCCTTGATGAGTTGGTGGAAAAAGGCGAAATTGATATCCTTTCAAGGTACGAGTCATTACGAAGTCATGCCATCAATGGCGATTTCCAATTTGTGTTGATTGACAGGATTGCTACTTATGACCTTGAATTAACTGCTCACCAAAAGTTTGTATTGAACTTTTACAATATTTTTAAACGAATTGCTATTCCTGAAGAAAAAGCGCTTAGTCTCGATACCAGCAATGTTTTAGTTGAGAAAGTTCCGCTTTCTACGGAACAACATGCAAAGCGAAAATTAAAAAGGGTTTGGATTTAATACCGATTACTTCAATTTATGCCTGAATATTTGGAAAGTATAAGCAAATTGATGTTTTTCATCAGCTATATGCTTTTCTGCTTCAATAATTTCCCACTCAAGAGGATCAATTTCCGGGAAAAATGTATCCGCCTCTAGTGAAGCATGTATTTTAGTAATATAGAGCTTCTGCGCAATAGGTAAAAACTGCCTGTACACCGAACCTCCCCCAATGATAAAATTCTCCTGGCTTTCGTCACACTGGTCAAGTATATCAGCAATAGAATATGCCATTTGACAACCGTCGATCTGTTCTCCAGGAATATCACTTAATACTATATTAATCCTTCCCGGCAAAGGTCGCTTTGGCAATGAAAGGAATGTTTTCTTTCCCATAATCACCTTGTGCCCCTGGGTTATACGTTTGAACCATTTCATATCTTCAGGCAAATGGAGGAGTAGTTGATTATCTTTCCCAATGGCATTGTTTTCGGCTATAGCAACAATAATGGAGATTGGCTTCATATCGAAATTTCACCTTTAATATGCGGATGAGGATTATAATTTTCAATGGTAAAATCTTCGAATTTGAAATCGAAAATCGATTTTACTTCCGGATGCAGTTTAAGCGTCGGCAATGGACGTGGCTCACGTGTAAGCTGCAGTATAACCTGATCCACGTGGTTGAGGTAAATATGGGCATCCCCTAGGGTATGAATAAATTCTCCTGGTTGCAAACCAGTAACCTGAGCCATCATGTGCAGAAGTAATGAATAGGAAGCAATATTAAACGGTACACCAAGAAAAATATCAGCACTGCGCTGATACATTTGACAAGAAAGTTTACCCTCAGCCACATAAAACTGGAAAAAAATGTGACAAGGAGGAAGCGCCATATTGCCAAGTTCCCCTACATTCCATGCACTAACAATATGACGGCGCGAGTCCGGGCTATTCTTAAGTGATTCGAAAACTTCGGTGATCTGGTCAATATGCCGTCCGTCGGCAGTTGGCCATGACCGCCACTGATAACCATACACAGGGCCAAGATTACCTTTTGCATCCGCCCATTCATTCCAAATAGTAACCCCATGATCTGTCAGATATTTAATATTTGTACCGCCCTGGAGAAACCAAAGTAATTCGTATATAATTGATTTAGTATGTATTTTTTTTGTTGTGATTAATGGAAAACCATTAGACATATCAAATCGCATTTGGTGACCGAACACGCTAATGGTTCCTGTGCCAGTCCGGTCCGATTTTTTTATACCATGACTTAAAACGTGATCCAGTAAATCAATGTATTGCTTCATGAAATTAATAAATTTTTAGATTAATCCTTTTCTACCTTAATCGATATAATTATCAATTTTTATCAAACTTAGCTTATTCCTTTTGAAAATAAAATAAAACGAATTAGCAGCTTGTTTCGATGTTATCCGAATAGTATCGTTTGCATTAGGTTTAAAATTGCTAAAGCATCGAAAGAAATCACCTCGCTCAATTCCTACCTTCACACCATTCTGCAGCAAAATTCTATTATCATAAATATTTCCGGCAACAAATAACTCTCTCCCAGACTTAGTTTTGTAAATAAATAATTCGTTTTTTTTATGATAAAAGCGAAAAATGCTATCCGTGATAGATGGGTTCAGTCTATTCCTGGTTGTGTAAATTTGAAGTTTATAGGAAGGTAAATAGGTTGAAAATTTTTTTATAGTTGGCTCATACCCGAAAGGATTTAATATAAAAGCTTCTTTTGTTTGAATCCCGGCTGTAACTGGGGGCTTCTCAATACCCTTTTTAACTTTACATGCAGTGTAAAAAGTTATAACTAACAATATAAAAGCATATTGTATAACAGGCTTACAGTTCATATAGATAATATTATTATCTTCGTTGAAGATATTTTAAATAACAAAGATCAAAATTTAGTTGCAGATTAGAAAGTGTATGAACAAATATTATAAATATATCATATTCATTGGCGGAGCAATACTAGTTGGAATTGCAATATGGTATTTCCAAAATATTGTTGTATACATTAATAAGGGTTTTTGCAAAGCAATTCTTAAATAATTTTAAGGTTGTTAAAAAATTAACTGAAAAAATTTAAAATAAAACTTTTCAAAGTTTTATATTTGAGGGAATTATTTAATAAATGAGGATTACAGTCTATATCGCAACCATAATTGGCCTTTTATTCAACTTTAAAGTTGAAGCTCAGCCATTTACAGTTATTAATACAAATGTAACGAGGGGGTGTGATTCGTTAACCATTCAGTTTTCTTATACAACTTCATTATCAGTTACTTCAGTTATGTGGAACTTTGGTAGGGGATCTAGCGATATAAGTAACTTGGCAGTTTCCAATCCTATAGTATATACTCCCGGATTATACATAGTAACCCTTGTTTTAAACGGAAATGATACCACCAGAATTCGGGTTGGTCGTCCTGATGCCAACTTCACATATAGAGATACCTTTGATTATGGCTTATTTACAATTATTTTCCGGGGAAGGGTTGGGAATAATACCTTTTCTGTGCCACCGTATAGATATCATTGGACTATACCAGGCAGAACCATTGACAATCCAGATTCATCATTTTTAATACATCAGTTCGATTCAGCCGGGATTTATCGCACACGTTTGATAGTTCGGGATAGCTGGGGTTGTATTGATACTGTTTTTCGTCTGGTGGTGGTAACAGATACTTTAATCGTTCCAAACGTTTTTACCCCTAACGACGATGGTATAAATGATGAATTCAGGGTGCCTTCAAATGGTAAAAATATATTGTCTTTTAGAATTTTTTCACGAACCGGCCTTATGATCTTCCAAACAGAAACAAAGATACTTAACTGGAATGGTCGTTTGGCTTCCGGCGATAAGGCACTACCTGGCATTTACTATTACATTATTGAAACTTTGGATGCCTCTCCCCCCATTAAAAAATCAGGTTTCTTTTATCTATACCGATAGCCGGTTATAAAACCATTTGCCGAGAATTGTTAGGTAAATATTTTTTATTGGAATTATTTTATGATTTTACGGGTTGGTCGTTATTTTATAGCCGTTAGTCAACAAAAATATGTCTAACACGTAAAAACTAGCAACTTATGAACCCTCCTCTCGTAAAAATAGTTGAAAAAGATTTAACCCCAAAAATGATGATAGCTATGAAAAAAAGATTTTTTTTACCCTTGTTTATTTTTTCCATCGTTATTTTTGTTTCATGTAATAAGGACAATAACGACGAAATATTCGATTATAAAATTGAAGGGCTCGATAATCTTAAGATAATTCCCGGTGAAACAAAAATAATCAATCTTAACGTTGAGCAAACCCAAGGAAATGCTGAGAATGTATCGCTAAAACTTGATAGTATCCCGGAAGGTGTGAAATCTTCACTTGAAACGCCAAATGGAACACCAAGTCCAACATTTGTTACAGCGTTATCCCTGAGTGTATCTAAACAGATGAAGATGGGCAACTATAGACTTACCCTTGAAGTAACATCGGCTAGTCGCACCAAGTCTATTGTTTTTAATCTTTTGGTAGATGATCAAATATCTATGATTATGTTAGTTTACGATGCAACTCAATGGACGCCCGATCGCCCCACCGGAGAATTGACCACTGATGCTACCATCAATGTATATACTGACGAAGCCGCTTTTTTATCAAAAACACCAAGCTATACATCAATTACCGATAAGAATGGGAAAGCTTATTTCTATCACATGCTGCCCAGGAATTATTTATTTACCGTTGAAAAAGGCAGTTTAAGCAATATTGCAGAGAAAATATCTGTTGATGGCCAATTAAAAGGATTTGTTACCACGGGAATATTTCAAACCAAAGACGAGGTTTATAACAGCTCTCAACTTAAAGCCCAAATTGGACAATTACGATACCGCGACTTAAATGCCGATGGCAAAATAACTGATGCCGACAGAACCATGTATGATATGGTAATGATCTATGATCGTTTACTTTCAGAAAAGGTAATTTGGATTGGGCAATAGACATAAGGCATAAGATATTTCAACTTTCAAATGTTGTAATACTTTGTCACTTAATTTCTTAATCATTATACATAATAATTTAACCGGTATCAACTCTTTTGTTTTTGAAGAGGATTATCGATAAGTGATATAAGCAGATAAAACACAAATATAAAAGGATAAGCAGATATTTTAAGTATTACAAGAAGAACCAGAGAAACAACAAGCAAGATAAAACGAGATTTATTATCACGAAAAGTATAATTTGTAAACTTTAACGAAATTATTGGAATTTCGGACACTAATAAGAATGATAAAATAAAAATTAAGGGTACAAGAATATATATTTTAAGCAGAATATCGCTTACCATCTCATAGTCCTTCAATACAAAAGGTAATGATGCTATCAAAAAAGCATTGGCAGGTGTCGGGATCCCCATAAAAAATTTAGTTTGTCGTTTATCAAGATTAAATTTAGCAAGCCGCAAGGCTGAAAATATTGCGATAATAAACGCAGAAGACGGAATCAGTAATTCAAGAAAACCGGCTGATTCGACGTTAAAATCTAAATTATTACGCAATATGGCAACGTTCAATAATTGAAACATAATAACTGAAGGAGCTACACCAAAACTGACTACATCGGCCAATGAATCAAGCATTTTCCCAAACTCGGAATAAGCTTTCAACAACCGTGCAAACAAACCGTCAAGAAAGTCCAACACTCCGGCCATGAAAATCAATACCGAAGCAACAATAAGCTTATCCTGAAAGGCAAATACAATTGATAAGCACCCCATCAATAAATTTAACGAAGTAATAAAGTTAGGAATAGACGAAACAAGCGATTTTGAATTCTTCATGACGTTTAACATAAGTTTGCTGTAAAAGTAAATAAATTTAGCATTTAGCTTTCGCTTCTATTATCAAATATTAAATTATAGCTTATAACTTTAAATATCAACTACATAACTCTATATTGCCGACAGGCAGGCAATAACTCGGAACCAGCAACCGGTAACTTGAATTATTTATCTATCTTTATCCGTTTTTTGTTATAAATTTCAAAATGCTATGAAAATAGCCGTTGATTTTGATGGGACAATTGTTGCGCATAAATACCCTGCCATAGGGGAAGAATTGTTATTTGCCATAGAAACCCTGAAAGAATTGCAGCGTCAACAGCATCAGATCATTTTATGGACGTTTCGTGCCGGAACAGAATTGGAAGAAGCAGTAGAATATTGCCGGCAAAGAGGATTTGAATTTTACGCAGTGAATAAAAATTATCCGGAAGAAGTTTTTGACGAAACCATCAGCCGTAAAATTAATGCCGATCTTTATATCGATGATCATAATTTTGGCGGATTCCCCGGTTGGAGCGTGGTTTATGAAATGATTGTCAGTGGTACCTCTTTTGACCCATATATCGATAAACCAAATGATCCACAAAAGCGCGGTTTGGCAGGAAAATTGAAAGGCCTTTTTAGTGGCGGGAAATGATAATAGAAATTAAATTTAAAACATATAATACTTTGACTAAATTCTTTTTCGTTTTAGTAATTATCCTGTCAGTTGGTTTTTCATGCCGGCAAACAGACACAAAACATCAAAATAATATTGCTGGAGAAAGCGTTCATGAGGCTTCAGCCAGGTATAAGTTAAACTTTATGTCGCCCCAAATAAACCAGGTTTTTAAAACCGGCCAGGCTATTAATTTGCAGGTTAGCGCTATAGACAGTACCGATCAACCTGATTCTATTCAATTCCTGGTTGACGGTAAACGGATTAATGGTGTTAAAAAGACCTTAGAATCTGCAACATGGAATACTGAGAATGCTAAAGTTGGCGAGCAGAACATCGAAGCCGTGGCATATTATGGTTCAAACACAAAGGGGCAAGGAAACATAAAAGTACGCCTGGTGTCGGGAACACCTGAAATATACTACACCTATAAAATTGTAAAAGCTTATCCACACGACCCTTCAGCTTATACACAAGGATTAATTTTTAGTGATAATTATCTTTTTGAAGGTACAGGTCAATATGGCCAATCGACATTAAGGAAAGTAAAACTGAGTTCAGGTGAAATTATGCAAGTTTACAACTTGCCAAACGAAGTTTTTGGTGAAGGGATCGCTACCTTCAACGATAAAATTATCCAAATCACCTGGCAAGAGCAGGTTGCATTTATATTCGATAAGACCTCATTTCGACTGCTGAACAAGCTATATTATCCTATGAAGGAAGGGTGGGGTATAACTTTCGACGGTACCTATCTGATTATGAGTGATGGGTCAGCGAACCTGTATTTCCTGGATAAAGATTATTTTACCGAAGTTAGTCGTCTTGAAGTCTGCGACAATCATGGTCCCGTACAGCGCCTGAACGAACTCGAATATATTGAGGGCGAGGTATGGGCAAATGTTTATACTACTGATACCATAGTTCGGATTAACCCTAAAACTGGCGTTATTACTGGCAAAATTGATATGTCAGGTTTATTAAAACCCGAAGATCGGACGTCGAATGTGAACGTGCTCAATGGTATAGCTTACAATTCACTGACTAAACAAATTTTTGTAACCGGTAAGAATTGGCCTAAACTCTTTGAAATCAATGTGTTTCAGAAACGTCGGTAAATTTTGATGAATGGTGTCTTGGTCTGGATTATATTTAATAACTTACACTTTCCAGATTTATGAATAACTTTTGTAGTTTTTAACCGTACATAAGCATTGTTAGTAACTTGTTAATAAATGAACAGGCGTTGTTTATAAATGATAAAACACCACACTCCTTGTTTGCAAGCAGGATGTTAATTTTGCGATGAACCAAATTACCATGGGTTTTGATTGAGAATAATAATATTTAGAAAATTATAAAAAATGTCCAAAATAATAGCATTGGCAAACCAAAAAGGTGGGGTAGGCAAAACTACCACAGCCATTAATCTTGCTGCGAGCCTGGCAGTACTTGAAAAAAAAGTTTTGCTGATCGATGCCGATCCGCAGGCAAATGCAACTTCCGGGATTGGGTTTGATATTCGTGCTGTCAAAACCAGTATTTACGAATGCCTTATAGACGATCATAACCCGAAAGACATTGTTCTGAAATCCGAAGTGCCTGGTTTTGACCTCATCCCATCGCATATTGACTTAGTTGGTGCGGAAATCGAGATGGTTAACATGCCCAACCGTGAAAAAATGTTGAAACATGTGATTGATAAAATCAAAGACGATTACGATTACGTGCTTATTGATTGCTCGCCATCACTTGGTTTAATTACTGTAAATGCATTAACAGCAGCAAATTCGGTATTGATACCTGTTCAGTGTGAGTATTTTGCACTCGAAGGTCTTGGGAAACTACTTAATACCATCAAATTCATTCAGACTAGGCTTAATCCGGCCTTGGAAATTGAAGGCTTCTTGCTTACTATGTACGATTCACGTCTGCGCTTGAGTAATCAGGTGGTTGAAGAAGTAAACAAGCATTTTCAGCAAATGGTTTTCAAAACAATTATTCAACGAAATATCAAACTCAGCGAATCGCCTAGCTTTGGTAAACCTGTTATCCTTTACGATGCAAGCTCAACTGGTTCTGTGAACTATCTTAATCTGGCTAAAGAGCTATTGCAGAATAACAATCAAACTGCGATTAAAAACTCGCAGAAAGTGGTAAATTAATTTTTTTTTTAAAATGTCGGCAAAAAAAAACGCATTGGGACGAGGATTAGGCGCATTAATTGAGGAAGCATCTGAAGGAGGAAAGCACGATACCATCGTGTCAATTAATGAAGTCGATATCAGTCTTATTGAAATTAATCCGTTTCAACCGCGCAAATCATTTAACGAAGAAGCACTCGACGAACTAACATCTTCCATTCGGGAGTTAGGCATTATTCAACCCATTACAGTTCGTAAGATTAATGGAGACCGGTACCAGATAATTACCGGAGAACGTCGTTTCCGGGCGGCACAGCGTGCAGGGTTAAAAATCATACCTGCATATATTCGGACCGCCGACGACCAGGCTATGCTTGAACTGGCTTTGGTAGAAAATATTCAACGAGAGGACCTTAATGCCATTGAAATCGCCATCAGTTACCAAAGGCTTATCGAAGAATGTAATCTCACCCAGGAGAGTATGAGCGAACGGGCAGGAAAAAAACGTTCCACTGTAACGAATTATCTCCGCCTTCTAAAATTGCCTGCAGAAATTCAACTTGGTATCTCTCAGCTAAAAATAACTATGGGACATGCCAGGGCTTTGATTAACATCAGTTCAGCCGAAGAACAGATAAAATTTTTTAACCTGATTGTCAGTGATGATTTATCGGTTCGTCAGGTAGAGGATTTAGTGCGTGGTTTAAATGAACCAAAGGAAGTAAAACAATCGCGTGCCAAATCATCAATAGTCAACGATACTTTAGACGATTTTGTTAAGTTTCGTGATCAGCTTAGACAGTATTTCAATGACAAAGTTGAATTAAAAAGAAACAACAAAGGCATTGGTAAAATTGTCATCCCTTTTAATTCAGATACTGAATTGATGGAAACAATGGGACTTATTGAAAAAATGAGAAACCTTTGATTAAATATTATCGTATAATTGAAATTGAATACTATACATTATATTTTTTGTTTATTATTATTGGCATTGCTGCCTATAGGCCTTATTAAAGCCCAGGATACCCTTAGAACGGATTCTACTCATACAATAATAATTAAATCGGATACTGTAATTGGATTTGCGGATACCATTAAACCGAAACATTCTCCTACTAAAGCGGCTTTATTCTCTACATTTTGTCCGGGACTAGGTCAGATTTACAATAAAAAATACTGGAAACTGCCTATTGTATATGCAGGTATAGGTGTTTTGGGATGTTATTTTATTCGTAACCAAAAATGGTACAAAGAATATTTAAAGGGATATGTCATGTATAGCAATCATCCTAATGATGCTTCTACCTTAGATTACATAAATGGTCTGGACATGATTAAAAAGTATCCTAATGCTGATAAGCAAGTCGTACTAAAGCATTTTATGGATCTTTACAGAAATTGGCGGGATTGGAGTGTTTTTGGAGTATCTTTAATATATTTGCTAAATATTGTGGATGCTACAGTGGATGCTTATTTATTTTATTATGATATCAGCGACGATTTGACTTTAAGGGTCAAACCCGTGATAATCAATACTGCAGCATGTTATGGCGCCTTAGGTTTACAGTTAAGCTTTGACATTCATTAACTTTTAAAACTTGATGAAAATGAAGAGATATATACTTTCAATATTATTGGTTTTACCTTTTACGGTAATTGCAAATAATAGGGTGACGGATACAGTTCCTAATCCGGTCCAAGACAGCATTATTAAATTAATTAACGATCCCGGCTTAGATAAAGACCTGGACAGTATCCTCAGTGTCAGGCCTTTGGAAATTCAGTCAAATGGAGATTCGCTCTTTGTCGAGATTGACACCACAAAAACATTCATTGCCGATCATCCTGATTCTTTTTATATCAATCGGTTAAATAAAATTCCATCGGTTATTGAACTTACCTATAACAATATTGTAAAAAGATTTATTGAGGTTTATACGGTAAAAAGGAGAGATAAACTAGAGGAAATGCTTAGCCTAAAGGATTATTATTTCCCTATGTTTGAGGAAGTACTTGATAAAAATGGTTTACCACTTGAGTTAAAATATCTTTCGGTCATCGAATCAGCTTTAAACCCTTGTGCCGTATCTCGTGCCGGCGCTACTGGTTTGTGGCAATTTATGTACGGCACAGGCCGACTCTATAAATTAAACATCAATTCGTTTATTGATGAGCGCCGCGACCCCATAGCTGCAACTAATGCTGCTGCCAAATTTTTAAAAGATTTGTACAGCGTTTACCACGATTGGGGTTTGGCAATAGCTGCATACAACTGTGGCCCTGGGAATGTTAACAAAGCAATACGGCGATCAGGAGGCAAACGAAATTATTGGGATATTTACTATTATCTTCCCCGCGAAACCAGGGGATATGTTCCTGCCTTTATAGCAGCTATGTATGTTATGAATTATTATAAGGACCATAACCTAGCTCCTAATAAATTTGTAAATATACCGCCTTTTGCCGATACCATAATGGTCAATAAAAATATTCATCTGCAACAAGTTGCCGATGTTCTGAACCTGCCTCTTCAGCAATTGAGAGACTTAAACCCACAATATCGCCGCGATATTATTCCTGGCAAATATTGTACGTGTCCCTTACGCCTTCCTGCTGAATATGCTACTCGTTTTATCGATTACGAAGATACAATTGTGAAATACAGGAGTTCCGAATATTTTTCAGGCGACTTAAGAATTACTCCTTTGGGCAGTTCCCGCTCTGCCAGCTATAGACCAAGGCCGCAAAAGGGCGACATGCAGCCAATTTATCATAAAATCCAATCGGGCGAAACCTTAGGGCAAATAGCTGCACAATACCATGTTCGCGTTGATGACCTGAGATATTGGAACGATATTTATCGAAATAAAATTTGGGCGGGGAAAACTATTGTGATATACATTCCTAAGAAAAGAGCTGCACAGTTCCAAGATACAACTCAAAAATCTGATAACAAAGCTATTGCTAATAAACCTGCAAACGGTGAAGGATATATTACTTATGAGGTAAAAACAGGCGACAACTTATGGAAGATTGCTAATCAGTATCCCGGTGTTACAAATGTAGATTTGATGAAATGGAATAATTTATCTTACAACACTAAACTACAGCCAGGTCAGACCTTAAAAATCAAGAAAATAAATTAATTTTTGGCTTCAACCTTGTGATTCAAGTTGATATATTTGATTATGAAGCCTTTCCGTATTTTTATTTTTGGACTTTCGGCCCTTTTAATTCTTGCTGCTGTTTCGGTAATTTTTCCCAGTGAAAATCCGAAAATTTGGGGATTTACTATTAAAATTCCCTCATTGGTCTCATTGGTAAAGCCATCCAAACCTCAATATAAAGATATCTCACATATTATCAAGTTATCGGGTCAATTGACCGACAGTGTTGTATCTAATCCTCAAAAAGATACTGTTCATTTTTCCGGCAAAACGTCTAAACCTCTTACTATTAAAGATAATGCCCGCAGAACAATCATTAAAGCCGACAGTATAAGGTCGTCCTTCAGGCAAATTGACTTTCCGGCAGGTAATGACACATTGCTTTTCCCATTTTTTGATGAATTGCAAAATCTGAAAGATTCGAAAAAACTAATCAGGATTTTGCACTATGGTGATTCACAAATCGAAGGGGATCGAATTACTTCTTATTTTCGAAACCAAATACAAATGAGGTTTGGAGGATGCGGAATAGGCTTAATTCCTATAGTAGCGGTCAATTCATCATCAATTTCGTATGTGTATAACATATCAGATAACTGGAAAAAATTTTCACCTCTTCAGGCATCGACCGAAGAAAAAAAGCATCGTAAATATGGGGTACTTATAAACTTTGCCAGAATTACCAAGTCCTCTTCATTATTCGGAAACCGCAAAGAACTGGAAGGTTGGATTGAACTTAAGCGTTCGAATATTGCTTATCCACTTGCTCAGCAGTTTCAGCAATGCCGTATCTTTTATGGGTTTAATAAATCGCCGATGCTGATTGAGGTTAAGCAAAATAAAGCAGTACTCGATGCTGAAATTGTGCCGGTTACATCTAGATTAGAAGAGCTTCGGTTGAATTTTGCATCGCCCCAGGACCTGCTAATCTCGTTTAAAACTGCCGATCCGCCTGATGTTTATGGCATTGCACTAGATGCTATGCAGGGTATTGCCGTTGATAACATTCCGCTTCGTGGAAGTTCAGGTCTTGAATTTACGAAGATAGACCTTGATTTTTTGAAAAAATTCTACCGGATGATTAATGTGAAGCTGTTAATTTTACAATTTGGGGTAAACATAGTACCCAATGTCACTGAAAATTACGAATATTACGAAAGAAGTTTCCAAAAACAGCTTATGGCCTTGAGGCAGACAATTCCGAACCTTCCCATTATTATAATTGGGGTAAGCGATGTTTCAAGAAATGGCAGCAATGGTTATGAGTCGTATCCTAATATTGAAAAAATACGTGATGCCCAGAAGCGTGCAGCATTTAATTCAGGTTGCGCGTTTTGGGATATATTTGAAGTGATGGGAGGTCGCAACTCTATGCCAAGCTGGGTGTTTGCAAATCCACCACTGGCACAAAAGGATTTCGTCCATTTTAGCCCTTTGGGGGCTAAAATCATCGGTGAAATGTTTTATCGATCGTTTATGCATGAATACGATCGGTATCTTGAAAGGCAAAAGGCAAATAGCCTGTCACAAACATTGTAGTTCCATTATCCCGGAAGTTTAATCAGTTCTTTTTTTGGAAAAAGTACCGACACTATAATGCACAACGCAAGGGTAAGTAATATCACATAAAGAGAATATACGGGCTTAAAACCTATATATTCAAGCCAGGAATGAAAAAGTAATTTGAACCCGACAAATACGAGCAGAAAAGAAATCCCAATTCGAAGATAATGAAACAGGTAAATAATCCTCAATAAAAGGAAGAACAATGTACGCAACCCGATAATGGCAAAAATGTTGGAGAAAAATACCAGGTATGGATCACGCGTTACGGCAAAAATTGCAGGTATAGAGTCGGTAGCGAAGATTATATCGGTAAACTCAATTAACACCAAAACAATAAACAATGGAGTGATATACAACTTCTTTTTAGTTCGTACAAAGAAATGTCCCTTAAAATACCGGGGAAAAACATTAGTATGCTTCGAAAGAAATTTTACTAACCAGTGGTCCTGAGGTTCGATTTTATCGTCCTTATTTCGGTTAATAAACAGTTTAATACCAGTAAAAACCAGGAATCCTCCAAAAACAAGCAACACCCATTCGAAATGCTGAATTAGGGTTGCCCCGGTAAAAATAAATAAAAACCTTAGTACAATGGCACCCAGGATACCCCAAAAGAGAACCTGTTTGTAATATTTGTCCCGCACTGAAAAACCACTCAATATCAGCATAATTACAAATACATTATCCATCGAAAGGGTATATTCAATCAGGTAACCGCTGAGAAATTCCATGCCCATATTCTTTCTATAAATATCCAGGCTATGTGCATAATTCAGCATGTCCAGCTTAAGCTGCGGCGCATATTTGTTCCTGATTGCTACTAATTGGTCTAAACTTGCTATATCGTGAAATTTATCGCCATGAAATATAATAAAGACATAAAATAGCAGGGCAAGGGACACCCAAACTGCTGTCCAAATGGCAGCTTCTTTGAATGATATAACATGAGAATTTTTACCAATAACGGTTAAATCGAAAACCAAAATAGCCACTATGGCCAAACTGAATATAATAATAATCCATTCCTGGCTAAACATATCGCACAAAACTTAAACCAATATTTTACAAAAATAACCTAATGAGCAGGAACAAGCCACCCGAAAGTATAATAGTAACCGGTATAGTTACCAACCATGCAATGGCAATATTTTTTACGGTTTTCTTTCGAAGATTCTTCAGCCCTTTGGTTGCAACCATAGAGCCTGCAATACCGGAGGATAGTACATGGGTTGTACTAACAGGTAATCCCAATAACGTGGAAACACCTATAGTACTGGCAGCCACAAGTTCGGCTGAAGCGCCTTGTGCATACATTAGATGCTCTTTCCCAATTTTTTCACCAATAGTAACCACTATTCGCTTCCAACCAACCATAGTACCTATACCAAGCGAAAGCGAAATCATTATAATAACCCACCAGGGTGCATATTCAGTATATACTTTAATCGCTTTAACAGATGCCTGCAGGGAGCTTTTATCCTCTTTTGTAAAATTCAAAACCGGTTCATCAAGTTGCTGTGATAAAATTTTGGAGGATTCCTTAGATATAATCAGAATATCCTTGCGAAGCTCGAAATGAGATTCTTTTCTAAGTTTTTTAAAATCAGTTATCCCTGTTAGGATCGATTGCATTGAGTCAACTTTTTCCTTAATGACTTCTACACTTACCCTGGCTTGTGCATTTAACCCTTTTTGATCAACTTTAGTAACTACTGCTTCAATAGTATTGACCTGATCAAGAAGTTTTTGTGGAGGCCTAGAATGATCAAGTGCAAAATGTACCGGCACCAAAGCAATCAGAATAATCATTAATAATCCTATACCTTTTTGTCCATCATTCGAACCATGTGAAAAGCTGACACTGGTGCAGGTTAAAATTAAAATAAAACGAATCCAGAAGGGAGGGGCCTTCTTTTTTTCCGGTTCTGTAAAGAGTTTCTTATACTTTATAAAGCGCTTTGCCAAAAGCACTAATCCCATCGTTAACCCAAAACCTAAAAGAGGCGAAATCAGTAATGAAAGGCCTACATCTTTAACTTTTCCCCAGTTTAATGCTATTACACCAACATCAGGCAGCAATCCATAGGCAATCCCAACTCCAAAAATCGATCCTAATAAAGTATGGGAACTTGAACAAGGAATCCCTAAATACCATGTGCCTATATTCCAAATAATCGCAGTAATAATTAACGATAAAATCATAGATATACTATGGGCTGCGCTTTGATCTACAAGAATAGATATAGGCAACAAATTTATTATACCCATCGCTACTGCTAGTCCATAAAAACCGCTAATAAAAATTCCAGAAAAATTACAAATACCTGACCATATAACTGCAACAGTTGGTTTCATCGAATTTGTATAAATTACCGTTGCTACAGCATTGGCTGTATCGTGAAAACCATTTATGAATTCAAACGCACAAGCTGCTAAAATACAAATAATGAGAATAAAAAATATCCCTCCGTCTAAACCAAACATAAACTATAATGTTTTAAACTCTTGAAATTGATTAATTAAAAAAATGAGGACGGAAAGGTATAAAAATATTTTTCAACAAAATTGGATAATTTGAGTAAAATATGGGCAACTTATTAAGAATAGAATACGTAAAAGGGAGAGATTTCGAATTAACATAACATTGCTTTGAAAAAATAATTATCTTTGTTTATAAGTAAATATTAATACTATGGCATATCATAGACTTGCTACCGAAGATGTAATACAACAGATTGAGGTAAAACGCAGACAACGGAAATATCATTTACCTGTGGTAGGTCATTTTGCCGACCGCAGCGTTCGGTTTAATACGATTATGGATGCCTGGAAGGCAACAGGAATACACTACACGTTAATATTCGAGGCTTGTATAGGTAAAATCTATAAGGCCAGAAATGTGATCTGGGAATTTGAAAAAGGCAACCACTATATTAAATATAAAGCCTTTTACATGACTGCTAAAGATAGTTATTCCAGACAGATAGGATTTAATGGATAAAAAATAATCGTAGAATTTTATTAAAAGAAACCTCTGTGAATTTCGATAGGAAATTACAGAGGTTTCTTAGTTTTAAACTTTATGCATTGTAAGTATTTGAAGTTGTATCGCCACCTCTTCCCGTCCAGTTGGTATGGAAAAACTGTCCACGAGGTTTATCAATACGTTCATAAGTATGGGCACCAAAGTAATCGCGCTGTGCCTGAAGCAAGTTTGCGGGCAGGCGCTCGGAGCGATAACCATCAAAATAGTTCAAAGCAGTACATATCGCTGGTACAGGAATACCATTGGTAACTGCAGTTGCAATAACCCTTCTCCAACTATCTTGTGTAGATGCCATTTTATCCTTGAAGAATGGATCAAGGAGCAAATTAGTAAGATCAGGATTTTTATCAAAGGCTTCTTTAATCTTACCAAGGAATGCCGAACGTATTATGCATCCGCCACGCCACATCAAGGCTATACCGCCGTAGTTGAGTTTCCAACCAAATTCCTTGGCAGCAGCCCGCATTAATTGATAGCCTTGGGCATAAGAAATGATCTTGGATGCATAAAGGGCATTCTTAATATCATTGATAAATGCCTTACGATCACCGGTAAATTTCGGGGTCGGGCCCGAAAGTATTTTCGACGCGGTAACACGTTCTTCCTTAATGGCCGAGAGACAGCGTGAAAATACGGCTTCGCCAATTAGTGTAAGAGGTATCCCTAAATCAAGAGCTGCAATGCCTGTCCATTTTCCAGTTCCCTTTTGACCAGCAGTATCCAAAATTTTATCAACAAGCGGTTTACCATCTGTATCTTTTTTATCCAATATATCGCGGGTAATTTCAATGAGATAGCTGTCGAGTTCTCCCTGGTTCCATTCCTTTAATACTACATGCATTTCATCGGCAGTCATACCAAGAACGTCTTTCATAACCTGGTACGCTTCGCATATAAGCTGCATATCGCCATATTCGATACCATTATGTACCATTTTTACGAAATGCCCTGCGCCGTTCTCGCCAACCCAATCACAACAGGGCGAACCGTTATCAGCCTTAGCAGCAATTGCTTGAAAAATTGGTTTTACTGCTGGCCATGCAGCAGGTGATCCTCCGGGCATAATTGATGGGCCAAGCAAAGCACCTTCTTCACCACCCGAAACGCCGGTACCAATGTATAACAACCCTTTGCTTTCTACATATTGGGTACGACGGTTTGTATCAGGGAAATGTGAGTTTCCCCCATCAATGATAATGTCACCAGGGCTAAGCAGCGGAATGAGTTGTTCAATAAACTCATCAACCGGTTTACCGGCTTTCACCATTAACATGACTTTACGAGGACTTTTTAACGATGTCACTAACTCCTGGAGTGTCTTTGCACCAAATAATTTTTTCCCTTTTCCGCGACCGTTAATAAAGTTATCTACTTTATTGACAGTACGATTAAAAACACTAACATGAAATCCTTTACTTTCCATGTTGAGTACGAGGTTCTCACCCATTACGGCAAGTCCTACCAATCCAATGTCTGAAACTTCTTTCATAATATTAATTTATATATCAAAATAGGTTATAATAAATTCACTTTAAATCCAAGACCAGTCAATATTTTCTGAATATTGGAATGGGAATTAACTAAAGTAATGTCATAAGCATGAAATTCCCTTCGCAACGGATAATTGCCACGTTGTTGCTCAAAAGTATCAACAGATGATCGAAGACGACGATCATCATCCATTACGTTATAAGTAAACAGAATAGCCTGGGCTAAAACTTCCTGCGGTGTTTTCTCTTTACAATCGATAGTAAGTTCAGTCTTATCAGGCAGAGGAACATCTTCTGCAAACCAGCGGGTTAAAGGCAGATTAAAAAATTTACTCAATGACTGAATAACCATAGAAGTTCCGTTAGCCTTGCCATCAGCTGAATAGCCAGCAATATGAGGAGTACCTATATCAAGCATCTCAACCAACTCTTTATCAACATTTGGTTCATTTTCCCAAACATCAAGTACAGCAGCAGCTATACGTTTCTCTTTAATAATAGTTTTTAGTGCCTTATTATCAATGACTTCTCCACGAGAGCTATTAATTAATATAGTATCGGGATGCAGTTTTCGCAATATATCCTCATTGATAAGGTGAAAAGTTTTATCTTCTCCCTCTATATTCAAAGGTACATGACAGGTAATGATGTCGCACTCGCGGATAATTCCTTCGAGAGAAACATATCCGCATGGCCCTTCTTTACGGGCACGAGGTGGGTCATTGAGCAATACACGCATACCTAACCATTCACCCAATTTTACAATTTTTCTTCCTACGTTTCCGATACCAATTACTCCAAGCGACCTATCACTAAAGTTAAAGCCGTGCTTTTTTGATAAATTAACCAGCACAGAAGCAACATACTGATAAACAGAACCTGCATTGCATCCAGGAGCATTAGTCCATAAGACACCATTTTTTTCACACCATGCCGTATCAATATGATCAAAACCAATAGTGGCCGAAGCAATAAATTTTACATTGGTACCCGCCAGTAATTTTTCGTTGCATTGCGTACGGGTACGGGTTAGCAATCCATCAGCATCTTTCAAATGTTCACGTGTAATTTCATTACCTGGTAAATAAATCACATTTGAAAAGGGCTCAAGAACACCTTTTAAAAAAGGAATTTTATGATCAGCTACTACTTTCATAATCAAATAATTTTACCTTTACTAATATTGTGTTTAATTTCGATAATACATCTCCGAAAATATGTTTCGATGGATTAATAGAAATTTTTCACCGTTATCAATTTTTTGCTCGTTGCGAAATTAGAAAAAAGGAATAATATTCAAAAAGTATCTTTAAGAGTTGTAAAAAAAATAACTGTAATCTAAAATTTTCTTATTTTTGGCAGGTTTTTAATATAATTGTAGTTAATCTCAACAACATCTGATAATATGATGAGAATGCTTCAGGCTAAACTAGCTCAGTATGATGCCCCACAAAAAGCGATGGCTGCGGGCATTTATCCTTATTTTAGGGCTATCCAATCGGACCAAGACACAGTAGTGACGATGAATGGGAAAAAAATTCTGATGTTCGGATCGAACAGTTATCTTGGTCTTACCAATCACCCAAAAGTTAAAGAAGCTGCAAAACGAGCTATTGATAAATACGGTACCGGTTGTGCAGGATCACCTTTTTTAAATGGAACACTCGATATTCATAAAGAATTAGAAAGCAGGCTTGCAAATTTGGTCAAAAAAGAGGCTGCTATCGTTTATAGTACAGGTTTCCAGGTTAATATTGGTGTTGTTTCAGCCCTTACAGACCGTAACGATTATTTACTCCTTGATGAACTCGATCATGCCTCAATTATTGAGGGCAGCAGGCTTTCGTTTTCGAAAGTATTGAAATTTGCGCACAATGATATGAAATCCCTCGAGAGCAAATTAAAAGTATGCGACAAGGATAGAATTAAATTAATTGTGGTTGACGGCATTTTTTCGATGGAAGGCGACATCATTAATCTTCCTGAAGTAGTGCGGCTTGCCGATAAATATAGCGCATCCATCATGGTTGACGATGCCCATGCCATGGGGGTAATTGGTGAAAATGGTTCAGGAACAGCCTCACACTTCGGACTTTCAGATAAGGTTGACCTCATCATGGCTACATTCTCAAAATCCTTCGCATCACTGGGTGGATTTATTGCATCGGATAAAGACACAATTAATTATCTGAGGCATAATTCACGTTCGTTAATCTTTAGCGCTAGTATGACACCAGCCTCGGCTGCCAGTGTTCTTGCAGTACTCGACATTATGACCAGCGAGCCTGAAAGAATCCAGCATTTGTGGGACCTGACACATTTCGCATTAAAAGGGTTCAAAGAAATGGGTATTGATACAGGTAAAGCTGAAACTCCGATTATTCCTTTATTCATCAGAGATGATATAAAAGCGCTACAAATGACGCAAATGTTATTCGATGAAGGGATATTTGTAAATCCGGTGGTAGCTCCGGCAGTACCAAAAGAAGACAGCATGATCCGTTTTTCGTTGATGGCTACCCATACATTTGATCAGGTTAGAACTGCGCTTGAAAAAATTGAAAAAATATCCAAAAAACTTGGCGTCATTTCATCATCAACTGTAATGCAATAATACAGTTCTAAGTTAAAACAGCATAACTTCGAATATGAAACTAATAACCAGTTTATGAGTAAAATCATCCTCATTACCGGTGTTTCTTCTGGTTTAGGAAAACATACAGCCGAATATCTTGCACAGCAAGGTTATAAAGTATATGGAACCACTCGCAGGGACATTGGCCCCAATCCGCGTATAACAATCCTGAATGTTGATGTTACCGATGTTTTATCGGTTCAACGTGCTGTTGATTCCATATTGCAAAAAGAAGGCCGGATCGATGCATTGATTAACAATGCCGGGATGGGACTTTCAGGCGCTATAGAAGATTATTCCACCGATGAAGCCCATCGTGAGATGGATACTAATTTTTATGGGACTTTTCATACAATTCAAACTGTGCTGCCTGCCATGAGAAAACAAGGCAGCGGAATGATTATTAATATAAGTTCAATTGGCGGACTGATGGGCTTGCCTTTCCAGGGATTTTATTCCGCCAGTAAGTTTGCAGTAGAGGGTTTGAGCGAAACACTCAGGATGGAATTAAAACAATTCAATATTAAGGTTGTCCAGGTAAATCCGGGCGATCACCAGACGCAGTTTACAGCCAATCGCAAAATTATTTCTAAAGCAGGCGGAAATAGTGCTTACAAGTTACAATTCAAAAAAACTTTAGCCATTATCGAAAACGATGAGCGAAACGGTTTTCCACCTATTGCTGTGGCTAAGAAGATACATTCAATACTACAAAAGAAAAATCCCAGTACACGGTATGTGGTATCATCATTTGATCAGAAACTTGCGGTTTTACTGAAATTTATATTACCCGGTTCGTGGTTCTTTAAAATACTGGAAGGGCATTATGGGATTACAAACAATTAGTGTTTGTTAAAAAAATAATGTTTCTATCTTTCTTGTCTGCCATTTAATATCTACCCAATCAAAGTGTCTAAAAAGAAGCGTAGTCAGAGACTACGCCGAATAAATGGACTTTTGAAACCACCTCTTAAGAATGGATTATACCATACTATGGATAAACACTAATTAACAATATTTTATCAAAAAAATCTTTCCGGGTATATATTTTGTACTTTGCGCAAAAAGTTATACTTTTGCAACGATTTTTGTGTTTTCAATAGGCTTTTTAGGGGACAACAGTCCCCTATTTTATTATCAATAAAATGATTACAGTCAGTCTGATAAATGAAATAGTTTCTAAAATTATCGGCCAAAAAGGGTTATTTATCGTTGAGGTATCGGTTATGCCTGGCAATAAAATCATTGTGCTGGTCGATAGCATGAAAGGTGTTTTAATCAGCGATTGTATTGCGCTTAGCCGGTCTATTGAACAACACCTGAACCGCGATGTTGAGGACTTCGAGTTAGAAGTGTCTTCACCCGGTTTAACCAAACCTTTTAAGGTAATCCAGCAATACCTTAAAAATATTGGACAAAATGTTGAAGTTTTACTGAAAAACGGGCAAAAGCTCACCGGAAAGCTAATTTCGGTTAAAAATGATAATTTTTGCCTGGAAGTACAAAAAAAAATAAAACACGAAGGCAAGAAAAAGCCTGAAATTATTACTGAAGAAAAGAACTTTACATTCAACGAGGTAAAAACGACTAATATTGTCATAAACTTTTAACAACAGTAAAAGTAGTACACGATGGAAAATCTGAATTTAATTGACACATTCTCTGAATTTAAAGAATTGAAGAACATTGACCGCGCTACCATGATGAGTGTTCTTGAGGATGTATTTCGTAGTATGTTATTAAAAAAGTATGGTACTGATACAAATTTCGACATCATCATAAATATTGACAAAGGTGATTTTGAAATTTGGCGAAACCGCGAAGTGGTTGACGATGATAATATAACCGATCCCAATGTTCAGATTTCAATCACTGAAGCAAAGAAAATCGATCAGGATTACGAAGTAGGAGAAGATGTAACCGACGAAGTTAAGCTCTTAGACTTTGGCCGCAGGGCCATTCTTGCCCTTCGGCAAAACCTTACATCGCGTATTCTTGAACTCGAAAAAGGAAATATTTACGGTAAATATAAAGATCGTATAGGCGATGTTGTTACTGGCGAAGTTTACCAGGTTTGGAAACGCGAAATGCTGGTGCTCGACGACGATGGTAATGAACTTATTCTGCCCAAATCGGAGCAGATACCCATTGATCATTTCCGCAAAGGCGATACTGTCCGCGCAGTGGTGCTTCGCGTTGAAATGAAAAATAACAACCCGCTCATTATCCTTTCGCGTACTTCACCTGTTTTTCTCGAGCGTCTTTTTGAACTCGAAGTACCCGAAATTTTTGATGGGCTCATTACTATTAAAAAGATAGTTCGTGTCCCGGGCGAACGTGCCAAAGTTGCGGTCGAATCTTATGATGAGCGCATCGATCCCGTTGGCGCATGTGTAGGTATGAAAGGGTCGCGTATCCATGGCATTGTTCGTGAACTGCGCAACGAAAACATCGACGTTATTAATTATACCAATAACAATCAATTATTCATTTCACGATCATTAAGCCCGGCAAAGATATCATCGATTAAAATCAATGAACCTAACAAACGCGCCGAAGTTTATTTGAAACCCAGTGAAGTTTCGCTTGCTATAGGTAAAGGCGGCTTAAACATTAAACTTGCCAGCCAACTAACTGGTTACGAAATTGATGTTTACCGTGAGGCCGAAGAAGATGACGATGAGGATGTAAATCTCGATGAATTTGTTGACGAAATTGAAGGCTGGGTAATTGACCAGCTCAAAGCTGTTGGTTGCGATACAGCTAAGAGTGTTCTAGAGATTGGTGCGGAAGATCTGATAAAACGTACTGACCTCGAAGAAGAAACCATTCGTGATGTAATTAAAATTTTACGCTCTGAATTTGAGTAAAATGGTTGATTTATTTTAATTTAGCATCTCATTTAACGCGGAAATATCAAAAAAAACAGGGATTAACTTATGATAGATAAAAAAGAACTAAGACTCAGTAAATTAGCCAGAGAATTCAATGTTGGCATTACAACCATTGTTGAATTTCTCAAGAAAAAAGGTCACGAAATCGAATCCAACCCTAATACCAAGGTTGTACCCGAATTGTATGACCTGCTTTTGAAAGAGTACAGCTCTGACATTAGCGCAAAAAAAGAGTCTGAAAAAGTTAATCTCCATAGTTTCAGGGAAAAAAAAGAAATTATTACGCTCTCAGAACGTGAACAGGAAACTGTGGAAGATGATGAAGATATTGAAAATGAAATTCTTATAAAAGATACCAGCACCGGCAAAAAAGGTCCTTTAGTAGTAGAACCTAAAAAAGAAGTTAAAGGGTCTGAAATAAAGGTAGTTGGTAAAATTGAACTTGATAAACTGGGTAAATCAAAAAAAACGGGATCAAAACCAACCACTCAACCTGTCAAGTCTAAAGAAGAAAAAACTACCCCTTCTAAAAAGCAAGAGCCTGATTCTTCTAAAGCCAAAGCTCCCGAAGAAGGTAAAAAAGAAACTAAACAAAAAAAGGATCAGGAAAAGGCAAAAGAATCTAAAAAGACTCCCGTTGTTGAAGAAGAAAGGCTTACAACCAAGCCTGAATTAGAATCAGATATTAGGGTTGTGGGTAAAATTGACCTTGATTCGATTAACCAGAGGACACGTCCTGCAAAGAAAACCAAAAAACAAAAGGATGCTGAGCGTAAAGAACGTTTGCAACAGCAAAAAGGTGTTGAGGTTATAGCAGAAGATATCATTGAGGAACGTCCTGAAGTATTAGAAGCGGAAGAAGCAGTGCCGAAAACCAAAATTATCCGTGCCCAGGTGACAAAGCTTTCAGGACCAACGGTTGTTGGAAAAATCAACCTTCCGGTAGAAGAACGAAAAAAACCAGTGGCCTCGTCTTCAGATGAGCAAGATAGCCATCGCAAAAAAAGAAAGAGAATCAGAAAGGACAAAGGGAAAGTAATCATTCTCGATAAAAATAAACCAATTGACCAAAAGGAAAAGAAACCTCACGAACATTTCAGAAAAGATACATCCAAAAAGAAGAGACGTCCATTACATCAGGAAGTTAGTGAAGAAGATGTTCAGAAACAAATTAAGGATACCCTTGCCCGGCTAACATCAAAGGGGAAGTCAAAAACATCAAAGTATCGCCGTGAAAAGCGTGATATTGTCAGTCAGCGTTTGCAAGAGGAAATCGAACAACAGGAAAGAAATAAAAACATCCTTCAGGTTACAGAGTTTGTATCGGTCAACGAACTTGCCACCATGATGAGTGTTCCCGTTACCCAAGTTATTGCTACCTGTATGAATATGGGCTTATTTGTTTCAATCAACCAGCGTCTCGATGCGGAAACTATGGCGCTCGTTGCCGACGAGTTCAACTACAAAGTAGAATTTGTATCCATCGATTTGCAGGAAGCCATTAAACAAGACGAGACAGAAGACCGACCTGAAGACCTAAAAGCACGCCCTCCCATAGTTACTGTTATGGGACATGTTGACCATGGCAAAACCAAGTTGCTCGATTATATTCGCAATACCAATGTTATTGCCGGAGAGGCAGGTGGTATTACTCAGCATATTGGTGCATACAGTGTCCGACTTGACGGAGGTCGTCAAATTACATTCCTTGATACACCCGGTCACGAAGCATTCACAGCAATGCGTGCCCGCGGTGCCAAAATTACCGACGTCGCTATCATCGTAATTGCCGCTGAAGACGGGGTGAAGCCACAGACAATCGAGGCTATCAACCATGCCTCTGCTGCCGGGGTTCCTATCGTATTTGCCATCAATAAAATAGATAAGCCCGATGCAAATCCTGAAAAAATTAAAGAAGCGCTGGCCAACCTGAATTACCTTGTTGAAGATTGGGGTGGTAAATACCAGTCGCAGGAAATATCGGCAAAATCAGGTAAGAATATCGAACTGCTGCTGGAAAAAGTACTGCTCGAAGCCGAAATGCTCGATTTAAAGGCTAATCCCAATAAAAACGCATCAGGTACCGTAATCGAGTCTTCTCTTGATAGAGGCAGGGGATTCATTGCCACCATCCTGGTAGAACAAGGTACACTTAACCAGGGCGATATGGTACTTGCCGGATCGTATTTTGGCAATGTTAAAGCCATGTACAACGAACGTAACCAAAAAATTAACGAAGTAGGCCCTGCCACACCGGTACTTATTCTCGGACTTGATGGCGCCCCTCAGGCTGGCGACACTTTTAATGTGATGAACGAAGTTAAAGAAGCCAAGGAAATTGCTACCAAACGCGGACAGTTAATTAGAGAACAGGATATTCGAACTAAGAAACATATTACTCTTGACGAAATCGGTCGTCGTATAGCTATTGGCAACTTCCAGGAGCTTAATATTATTGTTAAAGGCGATTTTGACGGCTCGGTAGAAGCTTTATCCGATTCCCTTATTAAGCTTTCGACACCCGAAATTCAGGTAAATGTTATCCACAAAGCCGTAGGACAGATTTCAGAATCGGATGTTTCGCTGGCTGCTGCCTCGAATGCCATTATTGTTGGTTTCCAGGTCCGTCCTTCAATGAATGCCCGCAAACAGGCAGAGAAAGAGCAGATAGATATAAGGCTCTATGCCATTATTTACGATGCTATCGAAGAAATTAAAGCCGCTATGGAAGGTATGCTTTCTCCGGAAATTAAAGAAGAAATCATCGCCACTATTGAGGTACGCGAAGTATTCAAAATCACTAAAGTTGGTACTGTTGCAGGATGCTTTGTCAAAGAAGGTAAAATTAACCGCAATACCAAAGTACGTTTAATACGCGACGGTATTGTCGTGTATTCGGGTGAACTCGGCTCGCTTAAACGTTTCAAAGAAGATGTGAAAGAAGTAACCAGTGGATACGAATGTGGTTTGAACATTACCAACTTCAACGACATCAAACTTGGAGATATTATTGAAGGGTACCAGGAAACAGAGGTAAAGAAAAAATTGTAAATATAATACTACAATAAAAAATTGCGTAACTATACAGGTAGATAGGTCATAGGCTATTAGGACAGAGAAAAATTTCTTAAGATGTTTTACCGTTCTGGGATTAATAAAAATTGGTGCGCTAATTGATTTGCATTTTTATAAATCCCTGACAGTCTATAGCCTAAACAACCTGATTAGTCACAAAGTTGCAAATTTTATATTTCTTTCAGCCCGGCAGGTATCATTAATTTTTCGGGCACTGTAACGCCAACCCACTTATAACCTTCGCGCTTTAGTAGCCAACCAGTTGCGCCATCTACATTCCAGGGCAGCTTACCGAAAGAACTTTCTTTACCAGTAGCATCGAGATAAATTATTTTTCCCCCTATTTCAACCTGCGCTATCACATGGTTAAACTGGTGAAATGCGGGATAAATATTTTCAACCCTTCCCAAATCGCGGGTACGGATCAGCACAGGATTAGCTTCTATTCCGGCATGTTTAAGCAAACCTATCAGCAACAAATTTATTTCACCGCTGTTTGCCGATTTAGCATGCATTACTTTTTCAAGATCGCGGTCTGCATACATGCTGTAAGTACCATCCCATGGCACATTTTCTTTCACATAGTTGTAAATACCAAGCGCTGTCTTCAGTTGGTCGCCATTGGTATCCATAACCTTATCGAGCGCCGGTTTATAATCAAAAGATTTTATCATCCGATGGCCCAGACGCTCACTTGCCAGCCATTTCTTGTTTGCTTCTTCCCATGTGGGAAGCCAGTAAACAATGTACCCGCTTAACCATTGATAGCGATACATTCTCCTATCATAGATATCGTAATCTTCATTTGCTGTTAACAATATAGGCCGGTAATAAAACGGGAAATCCCCTTCGGCAAGGTACAAATGTACCTTTACCAGAGGATAATAATCGCTAAAAGCAAGCATTTCCTGGTTAGGATGCAGGGCAGGCATATCATTCATCACAAACCGATAGGACTGGCCCCATGCAAAATATACTTTTACACTTCCACTTGGCGATGCATAAAGAATATTCTTATTATCCATTAGCTGGAATCGCGCTTTTTTAATCTTTGTGCTGTACAACCATTGCAAACGTTCGGCATACGACTGCTGCTCGTCCATATTTAGCGGATGTCCTTTTTGGAAGGTAACTAAATAATTAAAACGCTTTGAAACATAAACCCTATACTCGCTCCATTGAATAGGAATAGTGGATTGAAAATACCAATCCCGCAATTTTACAAGGTCCAGCGACCTCATGGTATAGGTATATTCAATAATAGAGCCTACCTGAACATCAGGAAAAGTAAAAACCTTTTTACTATTCCTTTTATCAATGGGTATATCCTGGATATCGCGGCTTCTTAACTTTGTTTTAACAAGCTCGCCTTTTTCGTTAACATTAAAAGTCTGTGCCTTCAGGCCGGTAAAAACCTCGTAACGGTCGTAAAATAGGTAAGGTAACTCTATAGTAGCGTATCTCAACCCTTCTTTTTTCAATATTTTCATCCGTACATGTCTTGTATATTCAGTACGCGGGCCAACCTCAGCTGTCCCATAATCGCAAAGCACCACTGCCGGCGCTGCAGGGTCGGCAGCATAAACTTTCATGTTTATATCCTCAGGAAGGATGTTTCCCCATTTAATAGGTAACTTTTCAGCAAAAGTCAGGCTTGTGCTGACTATCAGCAATAAAAAAATAGTAACTACCCGTGTTTTCATAGCCATGTAATTAAATAAATACTGATTCGATAAAAAGATAGGCCGGAAAATAATTATGATTAACATTTTAAGCAAAAACAATGCCATTCATAGATTAAAAAACAATGCTAAAAAACTAATCCTAAAACTTTAGTGTTTGATAACAATATTTCATCTAACGGTCAAAATTATTTAACTACGTAAATATCTATACGTAAACTATTAATTAGCTCCAAAGAACAAAATTAAGGCTGCAAAACATCAATAAATTGCTAATAAATAGTGAAATAGCACAACAAATTACCTCATTTTTCGTAAAAAAAAGGTAGCATTATGTATTTTTAGCGAACACAACCTATATGATTGACTTACTATCATATCGCAAGAGAGAAAGGTAACAATATAAAATTTTAAAAAAACGATTAGGGGATTGATTCATTTGAAGTCATTCAAATGTTCATTTTTTCTAATCCATATAATGGTGGTTTCATTACTCATATTAACCCTGTTGAAGAAAACTGTTGCAAAACGTTATGGAAGAGGTATGTTCCGATTGTTTATTGTTTATTGTTTATTGTTTATTGGGGGGAATGGGTTAGGACAGGTTGTTGGGGATTACAAATTTAATTCTGCCGATTATAACGCTGTTTGGACAAATTCAGCCAATTGGCTATCCTGGGATGGCAGCACTTGGGTTGCAGCAGCCGATTATCCTGGACAAAATGCCGGTACAAAAAAGGTTACAATTGGCAATAATCAAAGGGCGAATATCAGTGTCAACACATTAAATCCAATACAAACCTTAGAGCTTACCGGAAATGGACCAGATTATAATAATGATTTAGATATAGCTCGTATTAGATGGACGGCAAATAATTGCCCATTAACTGTAACCGGTAATTTAACAATGAGTTATGGAAGTTTAAGGGCAAATGCTGCTTTAGGTGGTGTATTAACAGTTCAGGGAAATCTAATCGTAAATAACAATTCAAGTATCCGGGAGTTAAATATTACCATAGAGGGTACAAGTACGATAGATGCAACCCTTCATTTTGAACTCAGTACAACCGGAACAAAAGTATTTAAAGGTTTAGTCACAATTAATGGGGTTTGGAGTAATGATATTAGCGATGATATTGAATTTCAGGGAGGTTTAACCAATAACGGCACATTTACTTCAGGTACAGGAACTAACTCATTTACTACCAACAGCCAAAATATATCAGGAACTAATCCGGTAACTTTTAACGGTCTGCTTATTATTGACCCGGGAACGGGCCACACTGTTACATTGCAACAGGCAATTACTGCAAGTAATGCTTTAACCATATCCTCAGGTACGCTGGCTTCGGAATATCAGATCACAGGCAATGCTGCCAATGTATTCAGTATGGCCGCAAACACCACGCTTAGCCTTGGAAGTACTACAAACGGAACTGACATAAAATTCCCCACCGCATTCACCAAAGCGCATATTTTACTAGCATCAGGCAGTGTGGTTATATATCAGAACAATGCCTCACAAACAGTTTCTGATGTTCCAACCTACGCGAATCTGACTATTGCTACGGGGGGTACTAAAACTTTACTAGGTAATACTACGGTAAACGGGAATTTAGCTATTCAAGGTTCATCCACACTTTACACTAATATATTTACAATTATTGGTAATGCAACTGGTCAGATGTCAATGGCGAGCGGCACTACCTTACAACTGGGCAATACCACTATTGCTACTACTGTTCCTTTTCCAACAAATTTTACTTCTGGAAATATATCTTTAAGTTCAAATAGCACAATAATATATCAGGCTAAGAAAGATCAAACAATTTCTGAGATTCCAACATACCAAAATCTTATTTTAGCAACATCAGGTAACAAAAGTAACATTTGGACACTCAATATTGACGGAAACCTTACCATAAACGACAATGCTATCTTTAACCCTGTTGATGTAAATATTAAAGGTAATTGGACAAACAACAATGCTACAGACGGATTTACGGAAAACGGATCAACAATAGTATTTAATGGAAGTAATCAACAAACTATCTCAAGAACCGGAGGTGAAACTTTCGAATCCGTTGAGATAAACAATGCCTCGGGAATATCATTATCCAATAATACAGCTATAAAATTCCTGACCCTGACTTCAGGAAACATAACTACAGGGAGTAATATCCTCCTAATTACAGAGGATGACCCGGCAGCTATTACCCGTACCAGCGGTCATGTGATTGGCAACCTTGAACGTAATGCAAGTCCTATCGGTATCGGTACAGCTTATCTTTACCCATTAGGGACAGCTTCGAATTATAATCCTTTAAATATTGTATATAGTAATATTACGGCAGGGTCGTTGCTGGTAAAATACACTGCAGGCTATATAGGAAGCGCCGGATTACCGTTAAATGATAACGGAGTTGAGGTTTACGATAGTTATACAACAGGATATTGGACATTAACCGCAAAAAATTCGCTGACCTCTAATAATTATTCAATAACACTTAATACCTCAGGATTTACGGGAGTTAATGCTGGCTCAAGGATATTAAAACGTACTGATGGCGGAAGTTTAGCTGCTAATGGAAATCACGGTTCCTATTCCGCTCCGGATATATCACGTACATCTTGTAATGGAATATCGACCAGTACTACAGATTTTGCAGTTGGACATGGCCGTCCACGAATTACATCTCAACCATCAGATCAGACTGTTTGCGCTGGAGGTAACACAACATTCTCAGTCACTGCTACAGGACACGGAACATTAACTTACCAATGGCAGGTGAATTCCGGAAGTGGATGGAATGATATAACTAATAGTGGAGTTTATAGTAATGCAACAACCAATACACTCACCATTACCGGTGCCTTGGTAACAATGAATACATACCAATACAGATGTAAGGTAACTGATGGTGGCGGTAATATGACCGCGAGTAATGGTGCTACTTTATCCGTGAACCCGACAGCAGTAATCACGAGTTCTTCAACGGCCAACTGGTGCAACAATGTATCGAACACCTATACTGC
>Ga0182027_10000925_pt1 | contig 49503 bp, 42 predicted proteins | sample 712E1DmetaG_FD_121300 | JGI IMG/M metagenome (GOLD analysis project Ga0182027, IMG submission 121300) | Permafrost microbial communities from Stordalen Mire, Sweden - 712E1D metaG (Illumina Assembly) | ecosystem: Environmental > Terrestrial > Soil > Wetlands > Permafrost | place: Sweden...
AGCTGCCCAAGCCGGTGACGAGCCTGAGCTGGGACAACGCTGCGATCGTTTCCGGCGCGACGCTGACGAAGCTGGGACTCGCAGAAGACGACATCGTCGAGCTCTCGGTGGGCAACGGCAAGGTGAAGGCGCCGGTGATCGTAGCTCCCGGCCATCCCGACAACTCCGTGACGGTCTATCTCGGCTACGGGCGCGAGTTTTCCGGACGCGTGGGCTCCGGCCAGGGCTTCAACGCCTATCTCATCCGCAACACCTGGGCTCCGTTTTATGCTACGGGCTCGATTCGCAAGCTGGAAGGCAAGTGGGGCACGGCCATCACCAAGAGCCACTACCAGGATCATCGTGGAACAACCTTCGGGCAGCCAGCCGGCCAGAACAACAATTCACTCGAGGCCGATGAGGCGCTGGGTCCGCGCGGCATCATCCGCTACGCCACGCTCGACGAGTTCAAGGCGAATCCGAATTTTGCGCACGAGGGCGAAGGCCACGACACGCCGCCTCGCGACACCTCGCTCTTTCCCAACTGGGCGTACAACGAGGCCAACGCCTGGGCCTTGTCGATCGACATGAACAGTTGCACGGGCTGCAATGCATGCATCGTGAGCTGTTATGCCGAAAACAACATTGCCGTCGTGGGCAAGCAGCAGGTGCGCATCGGCCGCAATTTGCAGTGGCTGCGCATCGACACCTATTTCGAGGGCGACCTGGCCGCGCCGCGCGCGCACTTCCAGCCCATGGCCTGCCAGCACTGCGAAAATGCTCCCTGCGAGCAGGTTTGCCCGGTGGGCGCCACAGTGCACACGCCGGAAGGCCTGAACCTGATGGTCTACAACCGCTGCGTCGGCACACGCTACTGCTCGAACAACTGCCCCTACAAGGTGCGCCGCTTCAACTTCCTGCTTTATTCCGATTTCGAGACCGAGAGCCTGAAGCTGATGCGCAATCCCGATGTCAGCGTGCGCTCGCGCGGCGTGATGGAGAAGTGCACTTACTGCGTGCAGCGCATCTCGGCGGCCAAGATCGAGGCGGACAAAGAGAATCGCAGCATCCGCGATGGCGAAATCGTGACCGCGTGCCAGCAGGCATGCCCGGCCGACGCAATCGTCTTCGGCAACATCAACGATCCCAACAGCCGCGTATCGAAACTAAGGGCCCAGCAGCGCAGCTATCAGGTGATTGCCGACCAGAATGCTCGCCCGCGGACGCAGTATCTGGCCGAAGTGTTGAACGTGAACCAGGAACTCGAAGAGACGCCGGTGGAGCACGCGCCGGCGTAAGAGCAGGGAACAGGGAACGAGGGAACAGGGAACAGGGAACAGGGAACAGGGCACGACTTGATCAGAGGTTTTTGAAGAGCAGCGATGGCGACGAAGGAAATCAAACCCAACGATCCCGCGATCGATCCCGCAACCGGAGAATTCCGGGTTATCGCGCCGGGTCAGACCTTCCGGTCGATCACCGAGAAGATCGCGCGGATTGTGCTCACACCGCACACGCCGATGGGCTGGTTTGGCCTGTTCGTGGTGGCCGGCGGCGGTGCCACCGTACTCTTGACGGCAGTATTATGGCTGTTTCTGGTCGGTGTTGGCATCTGGGGCATCACCCAGCCGGTGGCCTGGGGATTCGCCATCATCAACTTCGTCTGGTGGATCGGCATCGGCCACGCTGGAACGCTCATCTCCGCCATTTTGCTGCTCTTCAAGCAGGGCTGGCGCAACTCCATCAGCCGCTTCGCCGAAGCCATGACCATCTTTGCCGTGGCCTGCGCGGCGCTGTTCCCGCTCATTCACATGGGCCGTCCCTGGCTCGGTTATTGGCTCTTCCCGCTGCCTGTCACGATGACCGTGTGGCCGCAGTTCCGCTCGCCCCTGGTGTGGGACGTCTTCGCGGTGTCGACGTACGCCACCATCTCGGTTGTGTTCTGGTACATCGGCATGGTGCCGGACTTCGGCACCATGCGCGACCGCGCGCAGTCCAGGATCGCGCAGTATTTTTACGGGCTGCTCAGCGTGGGCTGGCGCGGGTCGATCCGCCATTGGATGCGCTACGAGACCGCCTCGCTGCTGCTTGCGGGCCTGGCCACGCCACTTGTGCTCTCGGTCCACACCGTCATCAGCTTCGATTTCGCGGTGGCCGTTCTGCCCGGATGGCACACCACCATCTTTCCCCCCTACTTTGTGGCCGGCGCCATCTACTCCGGCTTCGCCATGGTGCTCACGCTGGCCATTCCGCTGCGCAAGTTCTATCACCTGGAGTCGCTGGTTACCGAACGCCACATCGACAACATGGGCAAAGTGATGCTCGCCACCGGCTTCATCGTGGCGTATGGCTACGCCATGGAAGCCTTCATGTCCTGGTACTCGGCCAGCCACTGGGAGGCGTTCACCTTCTGGAATCGCGCCTTCGGACCAATGGGCTGGTCCTACTGGGTGCTCATCGCCTGCAATCTGGTCATTCCGTTGACGACGCTGTGGTCGCGCAGACTGCGCACCAACATTGCGTTCATGTTCTGCATCTCTATCGTTGTCAACACCGGTATGTGGTTTGAGCGCTTTGTCATTGTCGTCACCAGTTTGTATCGCGACTTCCTGCCTTCGTCGTGGGGCACCTACCGCGCCACCAAGTGGGACTACATGACCTTCGTGGGCACGCTGGGATTCTTCACCTTCCTGTTCCTGCTGTTTGTCCGCTTCCTGCCCATGATTCCGATGAATGAAATTCGTATGTTGCTGCCAGGGGCCAAAATCAAGCCCAAGGCGGCAGTGGAGGCTGGTGACTGATGCCTGCACGCGAAGGAACCTACGGCCTGCTGGCCGAATTCGATACGCCCGGCGATCTTGTACGGGCCGCGCGGCAGGCACGCCAGGACGGCTGGCGGCGCATGGACTGCTACACCCCCTACCCGGTGGAGGAGGCGGCCGAAGCCATCGGCTTCCATCGCAACAAGGTGCCGTTGCTTACGCTCATCGGCGGCCTGATCGGCGGAGCAGCCATATTTGCGCTGGAATCCTGGATCTCGGTGCTGGCGTATCCGATCAACGCTGGAGGGCGTCCCCCATACTCCTGGCCGGCTTTTATCGTTCCCGCCTACGAGTGGACGATTCTCTGGGCCGGACTCTCGGCGGCCTTCGGCATGCTGGCGCTGAATGGCCTGCCGGCGCTTTATCACCCTCTGTTCAATGCGCCCAACTTTCGCGATGGCGCCACGACGGACAAGTTCTTCCTGTGCCTTGAGGCGCTCGACCCCAAGTTCGATCGGGTCGAGACCAAGGCCTACCTGCAGCAGTTCAAGCCGAACTCGGTAGTGGAGGTGGAGTACTGATGCGCCGCCACAGGGAACAGGGATCAGGGAACAGGGAACAGGGCTGGGTGCTCCAGGTCTCGATTTTGAGACCTGGGAAAGCGCGTCCCATTGCGCTCCTCGGCCTCGCCGCCGTGCTCTTCGCCGCCGGCTGCCGCCAGGACATGCAGGACCAGCCCAGGATGGTTCCGCAGCGCGGCACGGACTTCTTTGCCGACCATCGCGGAGCGCGTCCGCAGGTGTTGAACACCGTGGCCCGCGGCCAGTTGCACCAGGACTCGTACTTCTATACCGGCGTGGTGCAAGGGCCAAACGGCTACCGCCAGGAACTGGATGAAATGCCCCTCCCGGTGACCATGGAAGTCCTCAAGCGCGGGCAGGAGCGCTTCAACGTCTACTGCACGCCGTGCCACTCGCGCGTGGGCAACGGCCTGGGCGAGATTGTGCAGCGCGGCTTCAAGCCGGCGGGAAACCTCCACGATCAGGTCCGCTTGTCGCAGCCGCTCTCGCACTACTTTTACGTGATGACGCACGGTTATGGCGCCATGCCGGACTACTCTTCGCAACTGCCTCCTGAGGACCGCTGGGCTGTGGCGGCTTACATTCGCGCTTTGCAACTCAGTCAGGCGGCGAATGCGAAGGATGTTCCGGCAGGCGCGCAGATCAGAAACCTCAAAGATCTGGCTGCAGAGGAAGGTCATCCCGAGTACGCGCAGCCGTGGCCGAGGCCGTCAACGGCGGTGGAGGCGAACAAGCCCATCCCAAGCGAGGGAATGCCGGGCATGGCGCCGGGCTATCCGGCGCCGCCAGCGATCAAGATTCCCATCAGCAAACCGGCGCCGGAAGGCCAGAAGTAGGGACCAGGGGAACGAGGGAACGAGAAGGACAGGACGAACGGAATGGCTCACGAACCGCAAGCATCGACACACGGAGCAGGGCACGCCAAGGCGCTTCCCGCCGACTTAGGCGCGCCGCCTCTTGTCGATGTCTGGAAGTCTCGCGCGCTGATCGTGGGAGTGACCTCGATGTGCGTCGCCTTGATCCTGATCGTTCTGGCTCAGGCGCAGGATCATCTCGGCTTCGACCATTTCTATCGCGCCTGGGCGCTCGGCACCATGGTCACCTGGGGGCTTTGCGTGGGCGGGCTGGCGTTACTGATGGTGCAGTACTGCTCCGGCGGCAAGTGGGGCCTGCTGTTACGGCGGCCGCTCGAAGCGATGAGTCGCACCCTGCCGTTGGTCATCGTTTACTGGCTCGGCATGGCCTTCGCCATGAAGAGGCTCTACCTGTGGGCGAACTACACCAGCGATTCCGAAACGGCTACAGCGGTGGGCAAGAATCTAATCTCCGAATTTCAGAAGCACTGCCTGGATTTCAAGCGCCCGATGCTCAATCCCGTGACCTTCGTCTGGGTGAGCCTGCTCTGCTTCGCCATCTGGGGCTACTATGCGTGGCGCCTCAACACCCTCGGTGCGCAGCGCGATGCGCAGGGCCCGGAGACGACGCCTTACTGGATCAAGAAACTCGAGAACATCAGCGGTCCCGGCATCGTGGTCTACGCCGTCACCATGACGGCTTGCGCCATTTACTGGGTCATGTCGATGGACCCCACGTGGTTCTCGACTGTTTACGGCCTGCTGTTCCTTGTGGGACAAGGCTACGCGGTGCTGGCGTTTTCCATCGTTGTCGCCGTGTCGCTCTCCAAAGCCGAGCCGTTCAAGACCATTCTGCGCCAGACAGAACAGCACGACCTGGGCAAGCTCACGTTCGCCTTCGTCATGCTGAATATCTACCTGGCCTTCGGACAGTTCCTCATTATCTGGTCCGGCAACCTTCCCGACGAAATCAATTGGTACCTGGACCGCATCCGCGGCGGCTGGGGCGTCATCATCACGCTCGATTTCATCTTCCACTGGCTGATTCCGTTCACCATGCTGCTCTCGCGCGATCTCAAGCGCAACAAGAAGCGGATTGTGCGCGTCTGTCAGTGGATGATCTTCGCCAGGGCGTTCGACTTGTTCTGGCTCATCGAGCCCAACTTCAAAGACGCCGCGCGCAACCTCCACTTCAGTTGGGGAATCCTCGAGTACATCGCGGTACCCGTAGCCATGTTCGCCTTTTGGGTGGCCTACTTCTGCACCCGCCTGAAAACGCGGCCGCTGGTGCAGGTGAACGATCCGCATCTGGCGGAGATTCTGGAGCCTGAACATGCCCACGCATAACCAACCCGAGCAGAGAGACGGACAGGGCCACGAGCCGGAAAAGCACGAAGTCGACGCATCGGCCGGCTACGAGCGCACCGATGCGAACGTCGTGGGCATTGTCGTGTTTCTTACCGCGCTGGCCATCTTTGCCGCGGTCACGGGTCTGCTGTGCTACGGCATCGGCAAGGTGATCAACGCGCATCTGGACAAGGAAGACGGGCCCAACAGCAAGTGGACCAAGACCGCGGATGTGCGCCAGCTCGGCAACATGCCCTCGAGCCCTGAACTGCGGAACAAGGTCGCAGAACTGACGCAGACCTTTCCCACGCCGCGGCTGCAGACCGACGACGGCGCCCAGGATATTGCCGATCTGCACGCGCGCGAGGATCTGCTGCTCTCGAACTACAGTTGGATCGATCCGTCGAAGGGGACGGTCAGAATTCCCATCGAGCGCGCCATGGAGTTGATTGCGCAGCGGGGATTGCAGGTGGCGCCGCCGGCTCAGGTGCAGCCGCCAATGACCGGTGACAGCCGGCCGGCGATCACCATGCCGTTGACCGACGGATTTGCGCGCACCAGCTTTGAGCAGGCCGAGGCGCAGCAGGAGGCCGTGAGGGCCCAGCGCGGAGAGCAGTGAGGGCTGAGGCGGCAAAGCCGCAGGGAAACGCCGCGGAAGCAAATCTGTAGCGACGGCTTTTTGTGGGGCAGGCGCGAGATGAAATGGGAGTTTTTGACGCCAAAGTTTTCAGGCGAAAGGGCTTGAGGAAGGAGAAAATCGTGCGGCACACGGGCACAATCAGCAGATGCGGGCGAAGCGCGGCGGCGTTGATCTCCGGCGCAATGGTCCTCTGCCTCTTCGCGGCCACTCCTCTCTTCGCGCAAGTCTCCAGTTACGGCGACAAGCAGACAGGGCCGGTCAACGACAAGCCGCCAGCGATTCTCGACGGCGTCGGCATCGATCAACATCTCAATACTCAGTTGCCGCTCAACCTGACGTTCATTGACGACGCAGGCCAGCAGGTAGCGCTGAGCAGCTACTTCGGCAAGCGCCCCGCGATTCTGGCGCTGGTTTACTACCGCTGCCCCATGCTCTGCTCCGAAGAGCTCGACGGCCTGACCAGCGCCCTGGAGATGGTCCGGTTCATTCCCGGCAAGGACTTCAACATCGTCGTGGTCAGCATCGATCCCACCGAGGGCACGGACCTGGCCGCGGCCAAAAAGCGCGAGTACGTGAAGCGATACGGGCGTCCGGAAACGGCCAATGGCTGGCACTTCCTTACCGGCACGCAGGCGAACATCGATGCGCTGACCCAGGCGACCGGCTTCCGCTACGTCAAGCTCAAAGTGCCCGGCAGCAGTCTGATGCAATATGCGCACGCCAGCTCGATCCAGATCGTGACCCCTGAAGGCAAGCTGGCCCAGTACTACATGGGGGTTGAGTACTCGCCCAAGGACATGATGCTGGGCCTGAACGAAGCCTCGTCAAATCGCATCGGATCGCCGGTGGAGAACATTCTCACCTACTGCTACCACTACGATCCCGCGACCAATAGGCACGACCTCATCATCTCGCGCGTGGTTCAGCTCGGCGGGTTCTTCACCCTGGTGCTTTTGGGCGGATTCATGCTGGTGATGTTTCGCCGCGATTTGAGGCACGATCACGAGATCGACCCAGCGGCTCACGGGACAGTAAAGAAAGTGGACGGATAACGGAATGGACCACATTAGCCCAGTAATCTGGCAGTTTCTCGTCAAGTGGTTGACGCACTTCGCCTTGTTTCCGCCCGAGGCATCGAAGATTGCGCCCCAGATGGACGCGCTCTATTTCTTTATGCTCCTGGTGAGCCTGGTCGGGCTCACGCTTGTTGTGCTGCTGATCCTGGGCTTCTCGATTCTTTACAGCAAGGCGCGCCATCCCCACGCGGTGCAGATCGAAGGTTCCACGCTGCTCGAAGCCACCTGGACCATCATCCCGCTGGGGCTGTTCCTTGTCATGTTTGTGTGGGGCGCGCTGCTCTACTTCCGCATCTACACGCCGCCGGCCAACGCCATGAACATCTATGTGGTGGGAAAGCAGTGGATGTGGAAGGTCGAGCATCCCGGCGGGCAGCATGAGATCAACGCCCTGCACGTGCCCGTGGGCCAGCCCGTCCAATTGACGCTCATCTCACAGGACGTGTTTCACAGCTTTTCTATTCCAGCGTTTCGCGTCAAGCGCGAGGCGATTCCGGGCCGCTACACCACAGTCTGGTTCGAGGCCACGACGCCCGGCACCTATCACCTTTTCTGCACCCAGTACTGCGGCACCAACCACTCACAGATGATCGGCGACGTGGTTGTGATGACGCCCGAAGACTTCAAGAAGTGGCTGCAAGGCTCGACGAGCGGCAACTCGTTGGCGCAGGACGGCGAGCGGCTCTTCTCCAGCCTGAGCTGCAACGCATGCCACAACGCGCGGCCCGACTCGCGCGGGCCCAGTCTGGCCAACGTCTACGACTCCCAGCTCACGCTTTCCACCGGCCAGACGATCACCGCCGACGACGCCTACCTCCGCGATGCGATTCTGAACCCGTCGCAGCACATCACCCAGGGCTACGCGCCCATCATGCCCACCTACCAGGGCCAGGTAAGCGAAGAAGGCGTAATCGCCCTGGTGGAATACATCAAGAATCTCGATTCCGATTACCGCGTCCAGCAGACAACCAATACAACCGACCTGCTGCCGGAGAGCGAAGCTGGCAAAGCAGCGGCGGGGACCCAGGCGCCAGCGGCGCAAAAGGAGGTCAAGCCATGAGCGCCACCACGATCGTCAGTCTTCCCGATCAATCTACGGCCAGGATCCCCAAGATGAACTTCCTGACCAGGGAGAACGGCCTGCTGAGCTGGCTGCTGACCGGCGACCACAAGCGGATCGCCACGCTCTACCTGATCTCGATCACCTTCTTCTTCTTTATCGGCGGGGCCCTGGCCGGCCTCATCCGCCTGGAACTGCTCACGCCGCAGTCCGACCTGATGGCCGCCGACACCTATAACAAGGTGTTTACCATGCACGGCGTCATCATGGTCTTCCTCTTCCTGGTGCCGTCGGTACCCGCCACCATTGGCAATTTCCTCATCCCCATGATGATCGGAGCCAAGGACCTGGCGCTGCCCAAGATCAACCTGCTCAGTTGGTATCTCTACGTGGTGGCCGGCATCATGGTCGTCTACAGCATGGCCGCAGGCGGCGTGGACACGGGCTGGACCTTCACCACTCCGCTCTCCACGCACTATCTGAACACCCACGTCATCTCCACCGGCCTGGCGATCTTCGTGGCCGGCTTCAGCTCCATCTTCACCGGCCTCAACTTCATCGTCACCATCCACAAGATGCGCTGCCCAGGCATGACCTGGTTCCGGCTGCCGCTATTCGTTTGGGCGCATTACGCCGCCAGCATTCTCATGGTGCTCGGCACTCCGGTGCTGGCCATCACCCTGGTGCTGGTCGTCCTCGAACGCCTCTTCCACATCGGCGTCTTCGATCCCGCCTATGGCGGCGACCCGATTCTCTTCCAGCATTTGTTCTGGTTCTACTCGCACCCCGCCGTTTACATCATGATTCTGCCCGGCATGGGAGTCATCTCCGAGGTCGTCTCCACCTTCAGCCGCAAGCGCGTCTTCGGCTACACGGCGGTCGCGTTCTCCTCGGTCGCCATCGCCGTCTTCGGCTTCTTCGTCTGGGCGCACCACATGTTCATCATGGGCATCTCCAACTACGCGGCGCTGGTCTTCTCGCTGCTCACCATGCTGGTGGCGGTGCCCTCGGCCATCAAGATCTTTAACTGGGCCTTCACGCTCTACAAGGGATCCATCACCTTCGAGACGCCGATGCTATACGCCTTCGGGTTCATGGGCCTGTTCACCATCGGCGGCATGACGGGCGTCTTCCTCGGCGCAACAGGGACCGACATTCATCTGACGGAGACGTATTTCATCGTGGCCCACTTCCACTTTGTGATGGTGGGCGGAATGCTGATGGCTTTTCTTTCCGGCATTCATTTCTGGTGGCCCAAGTGGACCGGCCGCATGTATCCGGAGAAGATCTCGCAACTTGCGGCGCTGATCACCTTCATCGGTTTCAACTTCACATTCTTCCCGCAGTTCATCCTGGGCACGCTGGGCATGCCACGGCGCTATGCCGCCTACCCGCCGGAGTTCCAGGTGCTCAACGTCTTCTCGACCGCCGGCGCCACAATTCTCGGGGTAGGCTACCTGCTGCCGGTCCTTTACCTCACCTGGTCGCTGAAATATGGCGCCGTGGCCGGCAACAATCCCTGGCAGGCCACGGGACTGGAGTGGCAGACGCAGTCGCCGCCGTTGACCGAGAACTTCCCCGTGATCCCCATCATGGACCACGAAGCCTACGACTACGAGTGGCTCGAGCATCAACAACAGAAGGAGGTGGCGAGTGTCGGATAGCACGGCAACGGCCAACCGCGCTGTGGCGGAGGTGCATCACGAGCATCCGCCCTACCAGCGCCACCACTTCGAATCCGTCGATCAGCAATTCGACGCCACCAACTTCGCCATGTGGCTCTTCCTGCTCACTGAGGTCATGTTCTTCGGCGGGCTCTTCGCTGCCTATCTGATCATGCGCAACTGGTACTATCCGGCCTTCGTCGCCGCCTCGCACCAGTTGCAGATTTTCTGGGGTACCGCGAACACGGTCGTTCTCATTGCGTCCAGCTTCACCATGGCCATGGGCGTGTGGTGCGCTGAGATGCGCCGCAAGAGCGGCCTGGTGCTCTGCCTGAGCCTTACGCTTCTGCTCGGGTTCGCCTTCCTCGGCATCAAGGGCATTGAGTGGCACGAAAAATGGGAGAAGCATCATATTCCGGGTCCCCATTTCAGCGTGCAGTCATTCCTCAATCCTGCCTCCGACGTGGAAGTCCACAAGCAGTATCCGGACGACAAGCCGCTGGCCCCCGATATGGCCCAGAAAACCGAAGAGTATTTCTTTCTCTATTTCGCCATGACTGGCATGCACGCGCTGCACATGGTGATCGGTGTCGGAATCCTGATCTTCATGATCTTTCGGGCCAGGGCCGGGGCCTACACCACGGGGCACGTGACATTTGTTGAGAACTTCGGCCTTTACTGGCACTTTGTCGACATTATCTGGATCTATCTCTTCGCGCTGCTGTATCTGATCAGCAGGCATTCCTAAAGGACGCATGCGCATGAGCGAGCAAACAAGAAATGGCGAACACGAGCATCACATCGTCAGCCCCGGGATCTACGTGGTCATACTCTGCGCGTTGCTGGTGGGAACGGCGGCTACTGTGGGCGTGTCATATGTCGATCTGGGCATCTGGAATCCCATCATTGCGCTGGCCATCGCCACCACCAAGGCCATGCTGGTGGTGCTGTTTTTCATGCACGTGAAGTACAGCACCAGGCTCACCAAGCTAACCGTGGCCGCGGGCATCTTCCTGTTCCTGGTGCTCATCTCCATGACGATGGCCGACTACATCAGCCGCGCCTGGGGGCGGTGGTAGGACAACAGTTGTCAGTGGTCAGCATGAGGGCCGCCTGCGGGTGGCCCTTTTCGTTCCGCCGATTGCATGCCTACAGCGTCGGCTTCGGCGGCTTCACCAGCGTCCACGCATTGGCGCCGGTCACCCTCACCGGCCGGCGGTGAAGCTTGCCGCCCTGCGCGACGTAAATCCAGCTTGCACCGCCGCCGTTGGCAAAGGTCCTCGCGGTCAGCGGCGCGCCCGGCGCCCACGACAGCCAAGGCAGAAACGAGCAGCAAGGCGAGCAGAATTCGTCTCATCAAGATCCTCAGTCGTCGTTATCGACGTGATCGAATCGGGGAAGGCCGCACTCAGATCGCGCAACCAAATCACCCTAACCCGCGCCGATCGGCGCTGGAATGCGCAACTTCGCCGGAAATCAGCCCAACCCGCGCATTGTATCCGGGATCACACTTTGTCCCGTTTGGCACTGTCCTATAATGGGCGGCAATCTCATTCCCGGAAATTGCGTGTTTCGTTAAGCGTTATCGGATGGATTCCGTGCTCATCCCCATTGGAAAGTTTTCAGAATAGGGGAAGCCGGAATCGAGGTCCGGATACGCGTGACGAATCCAATGTTCGATCCGAAGGGCAAGGGCACTCTACGCAGCGGCAAGACGGGGAAGCGCGCCCCGCGCGCACTGCCACACGCCAGTTGTGGCGCATGGGCGACTGTAGCGGCGGCCGCCTGGCTATTGACGCCGTTCTCACTTGGCCCGGCAGTGGTAGCGCAGACCACGGCTCCGGCCACGGAAGCCAAACCATCGTTGCAGCAGGTTCAGCGGCCGTCGCGCGGTTCCCCGCTGGTCCCCCCTCGCGTTCCTCCTCGCGTTATTGAAGCGCAGCGTTTTCTCGCCCAGCGCGGCTTGTCGCCGGACCGCCGCTTGGCCGCTCGCGCAACCGCCGTCCGCCGTTTCAGCGCTTCGCTCCCCGGCGCTCCCGCCGGCGCTCGAGCGCCTCAGACCCAGACCGCAACCAGCACCGCATTAAGCTCCACATGGCAGCCCCTCGGCCCCACCGCCGTCCAAACTCCGGACTTTGGCCTCGTCACCGGCCGCGTGGCGGCGCTCGCCCTCGATCCCTCTGACGCGACCGGCAACCGGCTCTACGTGGGTACTACGGGCGGCGGCGTGTGGATGGCGAACAATGCCGGCGTGTCGACGCCGTCGATCATCGTCTTTACCCCGCTCACCGACACTGTGGCTGCTCTCAGCGGAGCCGCCGATGCTTCCATCAGCATCGGCGCGCTCACCGTGCAGCCGGGCGGGACCGGCGTGATTCTAGCCGGCACCGGCGATCCCAACGATGTGCTCGACTCCTACTACGGCGCCGGCATTCTGCGCTCCACCGACAGCGGAAATACCTGGAACCTGATCCAGGAAACCGCCGACAAGGAGGAGGGTCTGAGCGGCATTGACTTTAGCTTCGTCGGCCAGGGCTTTGCCGGCTTCGCCTGGAGCACGGTGAACCCTCAGTTCGTCGTGGCTGCTGTTTCGCAGGCCTATGAAGGCACGTTGGTGGATGCGGATTGGCCCCCCCCGAGCTACGAGGGCCTCTATTACTCAACGGATAGCGGCGCCACGTGGCACCTGGCCGCCATCACCGACGGCGGCGGCCAAGACGTGCAAGGCCCGCTCGATCGACTGGCGCCACCCGGCAATGCCGCCACGGCGGTGGTATGGAACCCGGTGCGGCAGTTGTTCGTGGCCGCGGTGCGCTTTCACGGCTACTACCAGTCCACCGACGGGTTGACCTGGACGCGTATGACAGCGCAGCCCGGGACCGGACTCACGGCGCAGATGTGCCCGTCCAACCTGGGGAAGATCGGCTCCATCGCTTGCCCCATCTATCGCGGCGCGCTAGGCGTGGATCCGCAAACTGGCGACACCTTCGCCTGGACCGTGGACCTGAATAACCAGGATCAGGGATTGTGGCAGGACCAGTGCGTCATGAGCGCTGGCGCGTGCGGCAACCCGGCGATCGCCTTTGCCAGCCAATGGAGCACGTCAGCGCTTGAAACCAGCACGCTCCAGGGCCCCGCCACCATTGCCGACGGAAACTATAACCTGACGCTGGCCGCGGTTCCCTCCGAACAGGACACGCTGGTGCTCGCCGGAGCAAACGATCTTTGGGAGTGCAGCCTCGCCATGGGCTGCACGTGGCGCAACACCACTAACTCCACCACCTGCATGAGCGCTCAGGTGGCCGAATTTCAGCACGCGCTGGCGTGGAACGCGGCCAATCCCCTGGAGATCTTCCTGGGTAACGACAGCGGCCTCTGGCGCTCGATCGACGCCATCGGCGAGACCGGATCGGCGTGTTCCTCGTCGGACTCCTCCCACTTCCAGAACCTCAACGGTAGCCTGGGCTCCTTGGCAGAGGTCGTCAGCCTGTCTCCCTTCGCTACGTCGTCGTACAACATGATGGCTGGCCTGGGCGTGAACGGCACAGCCGGCGTGAAGAGCAGTGCCGCGGTCGCCGACTGGCCGCAAATTCTCTCCGGATACGGCGGCCCGGTAGCGATCGATCCCATCGACAACTCCAAATGGTTTGTGAACAGCCAGCCGGGAGTCGCCATCTACCTGTGCTCGCAATCCGCTCCATGCACGCCGGCCGCGTTCGGCACAAGCCCGGTGGTGACCGATGGGGATGTAGGCGGCGACGGCAACACCATGCCGATACCGGCGCCGTTTCTGGTTGACCCGCTCGACACCACACAGTTGCTCATCGGGACGTGCCGCGTGTGGCGCGGTCCGGCCAATGGCGTTGGCTGGAGCGCAAGCAACCCCATCAGCCCAATCCTCGCGAGTGGGGCCACGGACGTTCCCTGCAACGGCGATGCGCTCATCCGCTCGATGGCCGCCATGCCGCTCGCCGCGGGCGGCGAAATTATCTATGTCGGCATGTACGGCGCTGCCAACAATGGGTCCAATCTGCCCGGCCATATTCTGAGCGCAACCCTGAATCCCTCCTCCAGCGCTTCGCCCGCGTGGCACGATCTCACGCTGAATCCCGTCGTCAACGATGCCGACGCGCTCAACGAATTCGGCTTCGATATCTCCAGCGTGACCATCGACACGCACGACACGACTGGCGGCACGGTGTACGGAACCGTGGCCAGAACGGGAAATCCGGGTGACGAGATCCAGTTGGTGTACCGCTCAACCGATGGAGGGGCCACCTGGACCGACATCACGGCTAACCTGCCGGGCGCGCCGTCCAATAGTTTGGCCGTGGACCCGCAAAACGCCAACACGGTGTACGTGGCCACTGACCAGGGCGTGTACTTTACCACGCAGGTCGCAAGATGCGGGCGGCCAAATTCCAACTGCTGGTCAGTGTTTGGATCCGGATTGCCCGGCGCGCCTGCCGTCGCTCTCAGCGCCGCTTCGGCCACGGCATCGACGCCGGTGCTGGTAGCGGCCACCTACGGACGAGGGATCTGGCAAACGCCACTATGGAGCGCGGGAACGGGCTTGACCAGCGCGGCCGCCAGCCCCGCTTCTCTCGCCTTCCCGAGCCAGGTCTTCGATACCTCCAGCAGCTCCCTCACCGTCACTCTGGAAAACACCGGCAGCGTCGCCCTCGCGCCTACCTCAATTTCCGTCGCCGGCGACTTCAGTGAGACCGACAACTGCGTGAATGCGTCGGTAGCCGCCGGCGCAGGTTGCGCTATTCAGGTGACATTCACTCCCCACGCCACGGGCCCTCTGAGTGGCCAAATGACCATCTTCGCCGACGTCTACGGCGGCCAACTCACGGTCGATCTCAGCGGAACCGGCGCGCCGGCAGGCGTAATCAGCCTCACGCCGTCCACCGTCAGCTTCGGCCAGGTAGAGGTCGGCGCCACCTCCGCGCCCCTGCCGGTCACAGCCGCCAATAGCAGCGCGGTGGCCATTCCCATCGGCAGTGTCACCATCACCCCGCCCTTCGTCATCCTTGGCAACTCGTGCGGCGCAACCAGCCTGGCGCCGAACACCGATTGCCAGGTGCAAGTTGAGTTCGCACCCACGCAAGCCGGCGCGGCCTCCGGACTGCTCACATTCACTGACGGCGCGGGAACGCAAACCGTCGAATTGAGCGGCGTCGGCGCTTCTCCTCCCGCCGATGTTCTGAACCCGCCGTCGCTCGCCTTCCCGGCCACTCCGGTTGGCCAGCTTTCCGCCGCGCAGTCCGTCACCATCACGAACTCGGGCGGCCTGCCTCTGACTTCGATCTCCATCACGGCGAGCACCCAGTTTCAGGAGTCGAGCACATGCGGGACGCAACTAGCCGCGGGAGCGGTCTGCACCGTCAGCGTGCAGTTTGCGCCCACGCAGACAGGCGCGGTCACCGGCACACTCACAGTCAGTGACATCCTCCGCACGCAAACCGTGGCCTTAAGCGGGACGGGGCTTGCGCCGCCGTCTTTCAGCGTCAACCCTTCGAGCCTGACCTTCAATAACCAGCAGCCGGGCGTGCCCAGTGCTCCGCAGACATTGACGATTACGAACAGCGGCAGCGCGCCAATGGCCAACGTGGGCTTTTCCATCACTGGCGGCGCAGCGGCCAGCTATTCCATTTCCGTCACCACCTGCGGAGCGCTGCTCAACAACGGAAGCAGTTGCACGGGCCAGGTCGTCTTTACGCCCTCCGCGACCGGCGCGATTTCGGCGACGTTCACCGTCTCGTCGTCCACCATCGGCGTGGCGCCGGTTTCGGTACCGCTCAACGGGTCCGGGCAGCTTGCCACCGGCCTGGCCACGAATCCGTCGCAACTCACCTTTCCCGTTGTAGCTGCTGGCCAGTCCGGCACGGCGCAGGCGGTTACCGTCACCAACTCCTCGAGCTACGCCATCGGCTCGGTTGCGCTGGCCGCCACCGCGCCGTTCAACGTCACGCAAAACACCTGCACCGGCTCGCTTGCCGCGGGCGCCAATTGCAGCGCTTCAGTGGTCTTTCAGCCCATCGCGCCCGGCGCGGCCTCCGGCACATTGACGGTCAGCTCCGCCGCCGTCGCCACGCCGGCCACCGTCGCACTTTCCGGAACCGGCTTCGATTTCTCCGTGGGTATCACCGGTCCGGCTAGCCAGACCGTGGCCAGAGGCCAGACGGCGAACTACAGCGTAATCATCTGCGGCGCCGGTGGATGTGCGCAGAATCCGTCCCTGCCCGTTGGGGGTACCTTCAGCTTTCAGTGCGGCACGCTGCCGGCGAATGCGCTCTGCATCTTCACCCCCTCCACCGAGTCGCTCAACGCTGGCGTTCAGGGCAACGTCGAAGTGGGAATCTCCACCGGCAACGGGTCGACGGTCCGCCTCGAGAAACCGGATATTGCCAAGCCGGATAGCGCCAAACCCGGTCCTGGCCGGCTCGCCTTCTGGCGCACTCTGCCTCTCGCGTGCGGGATGCTTCTGCTTCCCCTCGCAGTTCGCCGCCGACGCAAGATCTTTTTGCTGGCCGCGCTGCTGGCGATCCTGGCTGGCGGCGTATCCAGTTGCACCAGCTCCGGCGGAGGAACGGGCGGTACCGGCGGCCAGGGCGGCGGCAACAACACGCCGCCAGGGACCTACACGATTCCCGTCAGCGTCTCCTCCACCGGCATCACTCAGTCGGTGAGCCTCACCTTAACGGTCGATTGAGCGCAGCGCGGTCCACGATTCTCGAACGGCTATACTTGAGCTTCGAGACAGGGACTCATATGCCTGCAAAAGTAACCGTGCAAGATGTGGAGCGCGTAGCTGAGCTGGCGCATCTGGAGCTTGCGCCGGAGGAAACGGGGCGCATGTTGCGCGACCTGAACGCGATCCTGGACTACGTGGCCGAGCTGAATGAGCTGGACACTTCGGGTGTAGCGCCGCTGGACCAGGTGAGCGAGCTCGAGAATGCCGGCGTCGCCCAACCCCGCGCCGACCAGGTGGAGCCTTCGCTCAAGCGCGCCGTCGTCATGCCCCAGGCACCGGAAACCGATGGCGTCTTTTTCAAAGTGCCCAAAGTGATCGAACGATAGAGAACAGGCCTGCCCGCCAAACCGGGGAACGCGAATCCCCAAAGGGAGAACGATTGGCGATCGAGCTCAAGACCGCTGAAACCTACGTCCAGAAGCCCAAAACACTCGCCGCCCTGCGCGCGGAAATTGCCGCCGGCCGCACCAAGGCCGCCGATCTCGCCGCCAGCTACTACGAGCGCATCGAGAAGCTCAATCCGCGCCTGAACGTCTACCTCAGCCTCACCAAAGACCGCGCGCTCGCGCAGGCCGCGCGCATTGACGCCATGGCCGCCAATGGCGATCCGCTCCCGCCGCTGGCCGGCATTCCCGTGGGCATCAAGGACGTGCTGATCATGCAGGGCGCGCCTTCCACGGCGGGCTCCAGAATCTTGCAAGGCTACCGGCCGCCTTACGACTGCACGGCCGTCGCCAGGCTCGAGACCGCGGGCGCGGTGCTGTTGGGAAAACTCAACTGCGATGAGTTTGCCATGGGCTCGTCAAACGAGAATTCGGGCTACGGGCCGGTGCGCAATCCCGTCGATCCCGAGCGTGTTCCCGGAGGCTCGAGCGGCGGCTCGGCTGCGGCCGTGGCGGCCAACCTGGCCGTGGCCACACTGGGAACCGACACCGGCGGCTCCATCCGCCAGCCGGCCAGCTTTTGCGGCGTCGTCGGCGTGCTGCCCACCTATGGCCGCGTCTCCCGCTACGGGCTCATCGCCTTCGCCTCCTCGCTCGACCGCATTGGGCCGCTTGCCTCGAACGCGCGCGACGCTGCCACGCTACTCAGCATCATCGCCGGCCACGACCCCAAGGACGCAACCAGCTCGCCGGCTCCTGTCGAGGACTACGCCGCCGAGAGCGACAAACCGGTCGCGGGCCTGCGTATCGGCATTCCCGCCGAGTACTTCGCAGAGGGCCTCGACCCCGAGGTGCGCGCGGCCATTGAGAACGGCATCGCCGCGCTCGAGGCCGCTGGTTGCACGGTCAAGCCGGTTTCGCTGCCGCACACCAGATACGCCGTGCCCACCTACTATCTGGTGGCCACAGCCGAGGCCAGCGCCAACCTCGCCCGCTTTGACGGCGTGCGCTACGGCTACCGCTCACCCTCATCCGCCACCCTTTCTGACATGTACTCGCACTCCCGCGACGAAGGCTTTGGCGCGGAGGTCAAGCGCCGCATCTTCCTCGGCACCTACGCGCTCTCGGCCGGCTACTACGACGCCTACTACCTCAAGGCGCAGCAGGTCCGCCGCCTTCTGGCCGAGGAGTTCCTGCGCGCCTTCGCCGAGGTCGACGCCATTGTGACGCCGACTTCGCCCTTCGCCGCATTCAAGCTCGGCGAGAAGACCGGCGATCCGCTGGCCATGTACCTCGCCGATATCTACACCGTCACGGCGAGCCTTGCGGGCATTTGCGGCGTGAATGTTCCGTGCGGCAAGACGAAGGCCGGACTGCCTGTGGGCATGCAGGTGCTGGCTCGCCATCTCGGCGAGAACACCGCGTTCCGCGTCGCGCGCGCAGTCGAGGCAGCGCAAATCCAGGAGCAGGGGAAATGATGAGGGCCACGGCGTTCGCAGTTGTAGCAGGATTAGCGATGATTGGCGCTGGATCCTTGGCGCATGCCGCCCCGCGCAAAACTCACGCTGTCGTTCTTGGCGCGACGAGGAAGGTGCCCTACTCCAAAGTCGGCGACCCCTCCGCCGCCGCTATCGGCGAGGATGCGCTCAAGGTTCGCGCCCTCCTGGTCGACGGCGTCCTCAAGGAATGGACCACAGGCGACTCACACGACGTCACCGACCGCAGCTTTGTCGTGCGCCGCGTGATCCGGCTCAACGACGCCTTGCCGACCGACAGGCCCGAAGCTCAAAAGGAACATTGGGTGTGGCAGCGCGGACCGTGGCTGCTGGTGGACCGCGTAACCGGTCGCGTCACTGCGCTCCGCCTGCCCGACTACGATCCCGGCGTCAGCCAGGTTAGCTGGTTCCGCGACTACGCCGCCTATTGCGGCCTCACGCCGAGCGGTAAGAGCCTGTACGCCGTGGTGTCTCAGGTGGCCGCGCGCAAGCCGGTCCTGGCAAAAAAGCTCTCGGCCTTCGATGCTGAGAATCATCCCAACCCGGTCTGCGCGCCGCCCGATTGGCAGCGCGAGCCGCTGCGCATCACATTTCATCCCTCGGGCAGCGATGCGGTCAGCTACGACATCGTTCCCGGTTCGGCGGTACTGGTCGAAGACTCCGGTGACGAGGAAGAGCCCCCCAGCGCATCGCCGGCAAAATAGCGAGCCGGCAAGTCGGGAGGTCAGCGAGCCGGCGAGTCAGCAGATCGGCACAACAGCAACGGTATGGAATCTCTTGATGAACTTCTCCGCATGGCTGAGGCTGCGCACGGGCACCTGTGCGCGGGTCAGATTCTTGGTGTGCGCATGGCACTGCTGGGCCTCGCCCGGCTGGGCATCGTCGATCCGCGCGGCGCTGACCGCAAGCGGCTCGTCACCTACGTCGAAATCGACCGCTGCGCCACCGACGCCATCGCCCTCGTCACGGGCTGCCGCCTGGGCAAGCGCGCGCTCAAGTTTCGCGACTGGGGCAAAATGGCCGCCACCTTTGTCGATCTCGCCTCCGGCCGCGCCATCCGCATCGTCGCCCTCGAGGATTCCCGCGAGCTGGCTGGCAAGCTCTATCCGCACGAAGAGAGCCAGAAGCGCAGCCAGATGCGGGCCTACCGCGAACTGCCCCACTCCCAACTCTTCCGCGAGCAATGGGTTCGCGTCGCCATCGATTCTGCCGATCAGCCTGGCCATTCGGGCGGTCGAATTGTGTGCCCGCGCTGCGGCGAGGGCGTGAACTTCGGCCGCGTCACCTTGGTTGGCGGCCAGCGGCTTTGCCTTACCTGCGCTCATCCGGAACTGCGCTACTGGAAGCCGGTCGCACCGGAAGAGTGAGCCCGCCGAGACCGTCAGGGCCGCATCAGCGCCTCTCTTCTCTCCACCAGTTCCAAAGCGCCCAAACCATGAACCATAACGCCAAGCCCACCGGAATCAACCCCAGCGATTCCTCTTGAATTTGCAAAGTCACGGAGAGGATCCTCCATTCTGCCTTCCGGCGTGCGGCGCGGCATTCATCCCTCGTGCAACCCGGAAGACCTCGTGCATCCAGAGGACGCCATTCTTAGTAAGGAAGGAGTGCCGGTTCGTAAGGGCTCTATAAAGGACGGAGCGCGCACGCCCGGCCCTCGCCTTGCGCCCGCTGCGCCTTGACACCGAACCGGCCACGCATTTCTTATCGTTGTAGGCATTCTCTTGGCAACCCGGGCGGGACGAATGGGTCGCGAACCACTTTCCTTGCGCCTGGATGCAAGAAGTGATGCTGTGTCGAACAGGAAGCAGGCGGCAGTAGGGTTACGAGGTGCGTGTGGACAGGGGCGGGAATCAGCTTCTGCCCCCCGTTACCGGGCCCTCCTTCCACAGCCTGGGCCAAAGAAGAAGATCGAGGCCTGGGAACTTTTCCCGCAGACAAGTTTCGATACAAATTTTTCCATCAGGCGCCGGCAGCAATGGCCGGGTGCGCTTGTGCTCAAAGCCGGCCGTCGCCGGCCGTTAGGGCGAGTAAGGGAAGCAAGCCAACGATGATTGTAGCCACGAGTTTCGCATTTTGGGCGGCTGCTCCCGCGCCCGGAGCAGGCGGCGGCTTATCCATGCTGCTGCCCATCCTGCTGTTTATTCCGCTGCTTTATTTGTTGATGATCCGCCCGCAACAGAAGAAGCAAAAGCAGTGGCAGCAGATGCTGGCAGGCATCAAATCCGGCGACCGGATCACCACGGCGGGAGGCATTCGCGGCACCATCCTCTCCATCAAGGACGATGCGATCATCATTCGCGTGCCGCCCGACAATCTGAAGCTTGAAGTGACCAAGAACGCGATTGCTTCGGTCACCACTCAGGAGGCCTCTTCGAACTCCTAAGGCCCTCCGGGCTTTTACCTTTGGACTAGAGAAACGAACCAATGAAGAAGAATCTCAAAAACAAGATTGCCCTTATCATTGTGGTGCTTCTGATCTGTCTGTATGGAATCTTCGGGATCCCATCGGGGGTCAGCGGGAAGGCTTTGCTGAGCGCCATATCCAATCGGATTCATCTCGGCCTGGATTTGCAAGGCGGGGCTCACCTGATCCTGAAGGTGCAGGTGTCGGAAGCGGTGAATGCTGAAACCGACAACACCGTACAGGAGATCCAGCAGGATCTGAAAAAAGCCAACCTGGGCTTTTCTCAGGTGGTCAAGCCCGATCCGCTCAAAGAAGACTCGGTGACGCACGAAGAAACAGGCAAGCCCGAGGTGATTCAGGTCCAGGGCACGGCTCCGGCGCAGTCCGATGCCGTCAGCACGTTGCTCGGCGGCAAAAACTATGCCAACGAATACGACGTATCCGGCGGCTCCGACAACAACTGGACGCTGACCATGAAGCCGCTCTTCGAGAACGATCTCAACAAGAGGACCGTCGAAGAGGCGATCGAGACAATTCGCGACCGCGTGGATGCGTTGGGGGTAAGTGAGCCGCTGATCCAGGAGTACGGCCTGGGCGCAAACCAGATTCTGGTGGAACTGCCCGGCGTAAGCGATCTGGACCAGGTCAAAGGCATCATCCGGTCCACGGCCCGCCTTGAGATTCACGCCGTCGAAGGCGGTCCGTTTCCCAGCGAAGACGCGGCTCTGCAAAGCGTGAGCGGCACGGTCCCGCCCGATGAAGAGATTCTGCCCACCTCGGGTGCACTGACCGGCTCGAACGGCACCGTCTACTACATCCTGCAGCGAAGCTCCATCGTGGCCGGCAGCGACTTCCGTTCCGCCCAACCGGGCATTAATTCAAACACCGGGCAAAGAACGGTGAATTTCACCCTCACCGATGAAGCCGGCGACAAGTTCTGGAACTATACCAGCGCCAATGTGGGCCGGGACATGGCCGTGATGATGGGCGGGTCGGTGCGCGAGGTAGCGGTAATCAAGAACGCAATTCGCGATCAAGGCCTGATCGAGGGCGCCTTCACCCAGAACGAAGTGATGGAACTCTCCAAGCTGCTGCGCACCGGCGCGCTGCCCGCATCGCTCAACTACATCGAGGCCAGCACCGTGGGCGCGACGTTGGGCGCAGACTCCATCCGCGAGGGCATCACCGCCGCCATCGTCGGCATTTTCGTCGTCATGGCCTTCATGCTCATCTACTACCGTAGTTCGGGCATCAACGCCGATCTGGCATTGATCTTCAACCTGATCATCCTGTTGGGGATCATGGGCCTTTCCAGCGCAATATCCAGCGCGTCGGGCGGCGGAGGTTTCACGCTCACGCTCACCTTGCCCGGAATCGCCGGCGTCATTCTCACCATCGGCATGGGCGTGGACTCGAACGTGCTCATCTTCGAGCGCATCCGCGAGGAGATTCGCGCCGGCAAAGCGGCTTCGGCCGCCGTAGACCAGGGCTTCGCTCGCGCGTGGGTAACGATCATCGACACGCACGTCACCACCATCGTCTCAGCGGCAATTCTATTTATGTTTGGCACCGGTCCAGTGAAGGGCTTCGCCACCACCCTGACCGTCGGTCTTGCGGCCAATCTGTTCACGGCCGTCTTTGTCTCGCGAGTGATCTTTGAGGCGCATTTGAACAATTTGAAGCCAGGCGAGATGGTCTCGATTTGAATGACAACTTCTAGCTGCTAGCCTCTAGCTTCTTGCCCTTCCGTGAAGAACCGAAGAGCGAGGCTGGCGCGAGAAAAAAGCTAGGAGCTAGGAGCTAGGAGCTAGAAGCTAGGAGAAACAAGCAGTGGAATTCTTTCGCAACGTCAATGTGAACTGGCTGGGATGGAAGTGGTACTTCCTCGCCTTTTCCTTGGTTTTTAGCGTGGCCGGCATCACCAAGATGGCTTGGAACTGGGAGCACCCGGTCGGCGGGGTCCGCAGCCCGGTTCCGCTGGGCGTGGATTTTCGCGGCGGCACGCAGGTGGATGTGCAGTTTTCCCAACCCCCAGATATCATTGCCATCCGCCATGCCATCGAGATGGCAGGCGTGAGAGACGCGAGCATTCAGACCTTCGGGCCCTCAGCCGATCATCAGGTGCTCATCAGCCTGCCGGAAGAAACCAACGAGCAGGCGCTCGACACGGGCCGCCAGCAGATCGAATCGGCGCTCCAGGCCCACTACAACAACTACTTCAACCCCAACACCGGGGTGAAAGTGGACGTGGTCGGTCCCACGGTGGGTCGCCAGTTGGAAAAACAGGCTACGCTGGCCACGCTCTACTCCATGCTCGGCATGCTCATCTATCTCTGGTTCCGCTTCCAACTCATTTACGGTGTGGCCGCGGTGGTGGCCTGCTTCCACGACACGCTCATCACCGTCGGCGCCTTCGCCCTCACCGGCCGCGAGATCAGTCTGACGGTGATCGCCGCCATCCTTACCCTGGTGGGCTACTCGATGAACGACACCATCGTCGTCTTCGACCGTATTCGAGAGAATCTGCGTCTGAGCCGCCGCGAGCCGCTGACGGATCTGGTGAACCGCAGCATCAACCAGACTTTGAGCCGAACCGTGCTGACTTCCGGTCTCACCTTCACTACGGTTCTCGCGCTGTTTATCTTCGGCGGTCAGGTGCTCAACGGATTCTCCTTTGCCCTGGTGGTGGGGATTCTGATCGGAACCTATTCATCCATCGCCATAGCCGCGCCCATGCTGGTAGCTTGGCAGGAGTACCGCGCAGGAAGAGGCAGGGCCGCTTCGCTTCCGGCCGCGAAACGGTCGAAGGGCTGATAGTTTATGGACGAGTCGCTCGATTTGCTTGCACACACGCATCGGAATAAACTCTTGCCGCGGGTCCGCCGCAGAGGTTTTTGGGCCGGTCGGAACCGGTATTTTGGGTACCTGAAAATTGCACCGGTTTTGCAGCACTCTTTGCAGGGGGGAGCGTAGTTCTGATAAGGTTGACACGCTCCTGTGGGTTGTTTTTTGCTACCGGGAACAATTCCCCCTCCCGTGGTGTCTAAAATAGGAGTAACGAAACCCGATCTCCGAGGCTGGCCATGTTTGAAGACTCCACATTCGAATCTGCAAAAAGGATCAAGACCAAGAGCGGCCGCTGGATGTTAGTGACCGGCGGCATCAATGCCGGGATCCTCGTTCTGCTCATCCTGATTCCGCTGATCTATCCTGAGGCGCTTCCGTCCGCGCTGATGGCAACAGTATTAACATTGCCTCCTCCGCCTCCTCCGCCTCCTCCGCCTCCTCCGCCGCCTGAGGTGCACGTCGTCCACGTGCAGTCGGAGATGATGAACAATCAGCTCACGGCGCCCACGCGGATTCCGAAGAACATTGAGATGGTCGATAAGAGAGAAGCGCCGCCATCGAGCTTTGGCGTGGCCGGCATGGAAGGCATGGGCGGCAGTGGCTCAGGCGTAATGGGCAGCATCTTTGGCAGCGGCACTGGTCCCAAGGTGCAGGCCGCGGCCCCCAAGAAGGTGAACATTTCAGCCGGCGTGGCCGTGGGTATGCTGATTCAAAAAACCATACCCGTCTATCCGCCCATCGCCAAGGCAGCTCGCGTGTCCGGAACAGTGGTCCTGCAGGCGGTCATCTCCAAGGGGGGAACGATCGAAAACCTGAAGGTGATGAGCGGGCCCGCTATGCTGCAACAGGCCGCTCTGGATGCCGTCAGGCAGTGGCGGTACCGGCCTTACTTGCTCAACAATGAGCCGGTTGAGGTCGAGACTACTGTCAACGTGATCTTCACCCTGGGTGGGTGATGGTACTTCTGGCTCCCTGCCGCGTCTTTGGCAGGGAGCATTGCTTTTGGCTTGAATGCGAATTCCAAGGGCCGCATTCCATGCAACTCAACCACCCCGCCGCGGCGGGTTTGCTTCAGTCCACAAGAATCTCCTTAGGAGGAACGATTCAGTGATTCTCGCTCAGCTCGCACATTTCGCTTCGCACACCGTCAACAGCCTGGCTCTGTTTCAGGATGAGCAGGTGGTCACCTTCAGCCCCCTGGGACTGTGGAACAACATGGGATGGCTGGTTCGCGGCGTCGTCTTCGTCCTGTTCATTGAGTCGATCTGGTCGCTGGCCGTTATGATCGACCGTTACCTTTACTTTTCTGCCGCCCGCAAACAGTCGCGCGAGTTCGCGCCCAAAGTGGCCGGCGCCCTGAAAGACACCAAGCTCGAAGAAGCCATCAAGATCGCCGACCGCAACAAGAAGTCCCACCTGGCCGAAGTTGTTACGGCCGGTTTGCAGGAGTTCCGCGCCTCGTCCGGCACGGCAACCGAGGATACCATCGCCAGCGCGGGCCGCGCCCTGGAGAGGGCTGAGGCCATTGTGCACGCCAAGCTCAAGAGGGGCCTGTCGGTTCTGGCCACCATCGGCGCCACTGCGCCGTTCGTGGGATTGCTCGGCACCGTCATCGGCATTCTGCACGCCTTCCAGCAGATCGCCACGCAGAAGATCGCGGGTATCGGCGCCGTCGCGGGCGGCATCTCTGAAGCGCTTGTAACCACGGCCTTCGGGTTGTTTGTGGCCATCCCGGCCGTGATGGCCTTCAACTACTTCACCGGGCGCGTCGAGAACTTCGACGTGGAGATGGATAACTCCTCGAGCGAGCTGGTGGACTACTTCATCAAGCAGAGCCACAAGCGCTAAGAGCGAAGCGGCTTGGCTCGGGCGAGAATTTTGCCGGGCGGAGGAACTGAATCTCTTCCGCCCCGCCCTTTGATCCTCGCGCGGGTTGCTTGACTTCGAGCACGGCCGGACCGAGTCCGGCATCAACTTCAAAGGCACGGAGCCCACAAATGGGAATCACGGTTCGCGACGAAGGCAAAAAGGTCAACTCCAACATCAACGTCACTCCCATGGTGGACGTGATGCTGGTGCTGCTCATCATCTTCATGGTCATCACCCCCATGTTGCAGAACAAGGTGTCCATCGACCTGGCCAGGGTGGACAATCCCACCAACATGCCCGACGCCGACAAAGAGGACGCGGTCGTTGTCGCTGTCACCCGCGACGGGAAAATCTTCCTCGGCCAGAACCCGGTCGATCCCGCGCAGCTTGGCAGCATGGTGCGCGACAAGCTTGCGGACAAGACCGACAAGATGATCTATGTCCGGGCGGATGCGCGTGCGCAGTTCAAAGTGGTGGAAGAGGCCATTGACGATGTGCGTACGGCTGGTGTTGAAGAGGTTGGCCTGCTCACGCAAAAGCGCGAGGGTAATCTTCCCGGCGGACAGTAAGAACGGACAGGGATTGTCTCTTTAACGATTTTGAGGAAGCGAGGAGTTTAAACCATGTCAATGTCTATGGGTGGGTCGGGCGCAAGCATGTCGGAGATCAACGTGACGCCCATGATCGACATTCTACTGGTGCTGTTGATCATCTTCATGGTCATCGTGCCGGTGACCCCTAAAGGCCTGGATGCGCTGGTGCCCCAGCCGCCCAAGAATCCGCAACAGCAGCAACAGCCGAACGACCGCACCATCGTGGTTCAGGTTCTCTATCGCCCCGGCCAGAGCCCGGCGTACAAGATCAACGACACCGATGTGTTGCATCCCGATCTGCTGCCTAGACTGACCGAAATCTATGCCAATCGCGCTGAGCGCGTGATGTTTGTCAAAGGCGACGACAATGTGAACTTTGCCTACATCGCCGATGTCATCGATATCGGCAGGGCCGCGAACGTGGACCACATCGGGCTTATGACGCCCAAGATCCAGGCCGGCGAGTAGCGGAGCGCAGGCGGAATCGGAAGGAAAGGGGGGGCTTAAGCCATGGCAATGTCTGTGGGAACGTCGGCGGGCAGCATGTCCGAGATCAATGTGACCCCCATGATCGACATCCTTCTGGTGTTGTTGATCATCTTCATGGTCATCGTGCCGGTCACGCCGAAAGGGCTGGAGGCTCTCGTGCCGCAGCCGCCAAAGACGAATGTGCATCTGGACCCGGAACGCCCCGTCGTCGTTCAGGTTTTCTATCGCCCCGGCACGGCGCCGACCTACAAGATCAATCAAGATGACGTGACCCATGCCGAGCTGTTGTCCAGGTTGGCCGATATTTACGCCAACAGGGCAGAGCGAGTGATGTTCGTCAAGAGTGATGACAATGTGAACTTTGCCTATGTCGCAGATGTCATCGATATCGCCAAGGCTGCCAACGTGGATCACGTCGGACTCATGACGCCAAAGATCCAGTCGGGCCAATAGATCGTCCGTGTCCGGGTGCATTTGATCCGGACGCGGAGAAGAGTACAATTTTTCTTCTGCCCAGCTTGCGGTACGTCCCGCCCGCTGCCGGCTGCTAGAGTTTACAGGCGAGGCTTCCAGGCCCAAGCCTGAAGGAGAAGGATACGAACATGAATGGAACCGCACGATTTTGGGCGCTCGCGGTGACTTTGACCGGCATGGTGCTCTCCATGAGCGGATGTAACCAGCTTCTGGCCCGCGATCAGTTGAACAAGGGATGTGACGCCTATAAGAGCGGTCACTACGATGAGGCGATTGAGCACTTTCAGAAGGCTACCGAGCTCGATCCCACCCTGCCCATGGCGAAAACCTATCTGGCCACAGCGCTGGCCCAGAACGTAGCCCCGGGAGTCACGACGCCTGAGAACCTGACGACTGCCAACCGGGCCATCGACATCTTCCAACAGGTTCTGACCACCAATCCCAACGATGTCAACAGCATGAAACAGATCGCAGGCATCTATTTCAGTATCAAGGAGTTGGACAAGGCTGAGGAGTGGCAGAAGAAGGTTCTGGCGGTCGATCCCAACGATCCCGAGGCAGCCTATACGGTTGGCGTGATCGACTGGACCAAGGCGCACGAAAACAAGCTGAAGGCGCTGCAGGATGCGGGCCTGAACGATGATGGCAAGGGCAATGTGAAGGCCCCGAAGAAGGTAATGGAGCCGCTATCCCAGGAAAACGCGCCGCTGGTCGAAGAGGGTCTGAAATATCTGACCTTGGCTGTCAACAATCGTTCCAATTATGACGACGCCATGCAGTACCTGAACCTCATTTACCGCAACAAGGCGGACGTGGACTACGGCAACGTCCCTGCCGTCACCGAAGATCTGGCGATGGCTGACCAGTGGACTGCAAAGGCCATGGACACGCGCAAGGCCAATGAGGCGAAGAAGAACCAAGGCCCCGGCGGCATCACCATTGATAGCAGCGGCCAGATGCACTAGCCGTTGCGGTTTCCTGCGGCAACCACACCACACGGCCTCTGCTTTCGCGGAGGCCGTTCTTCTTGGCCCCGCATGTTCCGTCTTCTGAGGTGTACTTTGACCAGGTTCGACCGCATCGCCTGCATCGTTCTGTCCTTTGTCTCTTTTCTTCCGTTCTCTCTGGTTTCTGCATCGGGCCAGTTGGTCACCGGAGACGTGCCCCATCCTTCCGCGATGCACGCCGTCCAGTCGCCCGGCGGCTTCGTCGCCACCAACGATCGCGAAACGCTTGACGTGGCGGTTTGCGGCGCCACGCTCATCCACGTCACGGCGCGGCCGCTCGGCGCGCCGGCTACAACAGAGTTGCAGCCGTGGATGCTCGCGCAGACTGAAACCTGCCCCGGCGCGGCCTTCCAGTTCAGCGAGTCCAACGGCGCCGCCAACCTCACAACAGGTCAGCTCACCGTTTCCCTGTCGGAGCCCAGCGGCAACCTCACGATCAAAACCGTGCAGGGCGAAACCCTGATGCACGAAAGGCCGAACCTGCCCCGCACGTATCTGCCCTCCGAGGCGCCAGGGCTCTTCCATGTTGAGGACCGCTTCGGCCCCGACTCGAGCGAGGCGCTCTATGGCCTCGGCCAGCACCAGAGCGGGATGTTCAACTACCGCGGCAGCACCGTCGAGCTCGGCCAGAACAATACTGACGTTGCCATCCCTTTGCTCGTCTCCAGCAAAGGCTACGCCATCCTGTGGAACACGGCCGCGTTCAGCTACTTCGACAACCGCTTCCCGCTCGAACTGAATCTGGAGTCGATGGCTTCGCCCCAGATCGATTACTACGTCCTCTATGGTCCGCAAATGGACTCGATCATCCATGAGTACCGCTCCATGACCGGCCATGTGCCACTCTTCTCCGAGTGGGCTTACGGATTCTTCCAATCCAAGGACCGCTACAAGACACAGGCTGAGATCCTCTCCATAGCGGCCGAATACCGTTCGCGCCACATTCCCCTCGACGCCATCGTGCAGGACTGGTTCTGGTGGAAGAACGGCGGCAAGGGCGACCCGGTCTTCAACTCCGGCTACACCGACGTTCCCGCCGAACTGAAGACCCTCCACGACGAGCACGTCCACGCCATGATCTCGGCCTGGGCCCTGATGGATTCCACCGCCGAGAACTACAAGCAGATGGTCCAGAAGGGCTTTGACATCCCCCGCACGCAGGCTTACGACCCCACCAATCCCGCCGCCAGAGACTTCTTCTGGGACCAGTTTGTTGGCAAGCTCTTCGCCCAGGGGTGGGACGCCTTCTGGCTCGACAGCTCTGAGCCCGAAGAGGCCTGGCCGCACCTTGGCGACGCCATTCTCCGCGATAAGCAGCTCCACGCAGGCAGCGGCCTGGAGTACACCAACGTCTTCCCAATGGAACACACAGGCGGCGTCCAGGAGCACTGGAAGGAGACGAACCCCAAGAAGCGCGTCTTTCTCCTCACCCGCTCGGCGTTCATGGGCCAGCAGCGCAATGGCGCCGCGGTATGGTCCGGCGACGTGTACAGCAGTTGGTGGGCGCTGCGCCGCCAGGTTCCCGCCGGACTCAATTTAGCCCTTTCAGGCTACCCCTACTGGACCACCGACATCGGCGGCTACCATCCGATGTTCGCCGGCCAGGCCAACCAGCCCGCCTACCAGGAACTCTACGCGCGCTGGTTTGAGTACGGCGCCTTTTGCCCCATCTTCCGCACCCACGGCCATCGCGACAATAACGAGCTTTGGATTTACGACAAGGTATTTAACGCTCTCGTGGCCACTGATCGCCTGCGCTACCGCCTTCTGCCTTATGTCTATTCGCTGGCATGGAAGGTGACCAGCGAGGACTACACCATTCAGCGTCCACTGGTGATGGATTTCCGCGACGACCCCGCCACCTGGGATATCGGCGACCAATTCATGTTCGGGCCCGACCTGCTGGTCAGCCCGGTCCTCACCGAGCACGCGACCCGGCGAACGCTGTACCTGCCTGCCGGTACGCGTTGGTACGATTTTTGGACCGGGATGCATGACGAAGGCGGCGCAGAGGTCTACGTCGACGCCCCGCTCGACCGCATCCCGCTCGATGTGCGCGCGGGATCGATCCTGCCCCTCGGTCCCGTTATCGAGTACGCCGGCCAGGCCTCCGATCCCATCGAGCTGCGCATCTACCCCGGCGCCGACGGCGACCTTACGCTCTATGAAGACGAGGGCGACAGCTACCGCTACGAAAAGAGCGCGCATGCCACAATCCCTATCCATTGGGACGACGCCGCGCACACGCTCACGATTGGCGACCGCCAGGGCAGCTATCCGGGAATGGCCGCCGGTCACACGTTCAACGTGGTGATCGTGTCCCCCGGCCACGGCGTGGGAGGAGACGTAACCGCTACGCCGGACCGGGCGATCCACTATACCGGCGCAATGATTGAAGCGAAATTCTGATGGGTTGCAGGGCGCCCTACTGTGTTCCCTGCTTCAGGATCTGCTCGGCGAGAAAGTTGCGCACCCTGGCGTCATCGACCAGCGACTCGAGATATGCGGTTTGCAGAAGCTGCTTCTGGCTGTCGTGAAGCGACTGGTGAATGGCTTGCTGCACACGAGGATCGTTCAACTCCCGCTGCCCCGCGGGCTCGCGCGAAATCAGCTTGTAGATGGCGTAACCGGCGATTTTGTGTCCTGCGTCGTATTCCGGAAGCACATCGGTGAACTGATCCGGCTTGAGCTTGCTGATTGCGTCGTAGACTTCCGGATCGGTCTTGAGTTGCGACTCGCGCACAAAGCCCATATCGCCGCCATTCGATGCGGTGTTGGGATCCTCGGAGACGTTCGCGGCCACGGTGCCGAAGTCCACGGCGCTCTCCAGCTGGCTGTGCGCCGCGTCGATTTTCCTTTTTGCGTCAGAATCGCCTGAAGCCTTGCTGCCTTGCAGATTGCCGCTCTGCTGCGCGGGCGTCGTCGTAACCACGATCTGCGCCAGATGATATTGCGGCTCGATCAGGTCGAAGTCCGCTTTGTGCGCCGCATAGAAGGCGGAAATCTGCGCATCGGTGATGTTGATCTTCGACTCGATCTCCTTGTTGATCAGTTTGGTTTCGGTCAACTGCCGGCGAATGTCGCGTTTGAAGTCATCCAAGCTCAGGTTCCGCTGCTTGAGCAGATTGAAAAACTGATCCTGGGTGTAGGGCGCCTTAATCTCCGTCAGCCGCGCGTTCACGTCTTCATCGCTTGCGGTCAAGTTCAGCTTGGCTGCGCGCTGCTGCAGAATCTCGTCCTGGATCATTTGGTGCAGGACGCTCAGCCGCCGGATGTCGGTCTCTTGGGGCGAAGGTTTTTGCGGGTTGTCTCCCAGGCTGATCTGGTAGTTCCTTTCGAGATCGGCCCGCGATATCTCCTTGCCGTTCACAGTGGCCACCACGTCGGCCGAAGGCGGTTTATGGCAGCCTGCCAAGGCACAAATCAGGGCGCCGCCGAAGAGAACAACGGCGGAAAAAAAGGAACGCACGCGGAAACTCATTGAGACTTGCAAGCTGATCTCTCCTGGAGGATCTCGCAAAACCCCCGGCATTCTAGGATAAATGCCGATTGTGGCGTGGCGATAGTCCCCTGTGCCCGTTATCTTCCAGCGCCGGCCGCCCCCGAGGCTCCCGGAGCCGCCATGGCCGGGGGCTGCTCGCCCGCGGCGCGCACGGCACGGTCAATAGCCATCCAAAGCTCATTTTGAGGAACGGCTCCGCCGTTCACCCGCTCGCCATTCACATACACCGCCGGCGTTCCGTCGATCCCCAGATCTGCGGCCAGCTTCACCGAGGCTTGCACCTGCGTTTCATCCTGTTTCGCGATGCAGGCGTCGAGGCGGCCCTCGTCGAGCTTGCCCAGCGTGGCCTCCTGCCGGGCAATACGATCCAATGCGGCAAAGCTCCTTGCCAGATCGCGGTCTTGGCCCGTGATCTCCTCTGCATTCGCGTGGAGGTAATCCACGTAGGTCCAGTAAACGTCGCCGCTTTGTGCCGCCAGGCAGTTGGCATTTACGGCTGCGTGCATCGCCCACGGGTGCAATTCCGTGAGTGGGTCGTCCTTGTAGACGAACCGCACTAGATCCCTGTAGTGGGCGAGCGTGGCCGGGAATAGTTCCTGGTGCATGCGCACGCAGTAGGGGCATTCCAGATCGTCGAAGTTGATCACCGTTACCTTGGCGGCCGGATTGCCCCGGATGGGGCGTCCTTCGATCGGAATGGCGTCAGCCGGGTCTTTGGTCAGGTCAAACGTATCCAGGTGGACCAGCTTGGTGCTGTCGGCGGAGATCAGGAAGCTGACCACATGGGCCTTGGAGCCGTGAGTGATGGTGATGGGTAGCGTTTCATAGCCCGTAAACTGGCTCGGGCTCCGCATGCCGATGGTGATCGTAACGTCCGGTGGCATCTCGAATTGGGAGCGGACCACAACCTCAATGCGGCGATCGAGCGCAGAGTCGGGCGCCGGAGCCGGCGTGCTCTGGGCTTTACAGCCCGCGGTCAAGCCGAGAACAAGCAGTCCGGCCAGAAAACGAAAGTGCGGCAAGGTGATTTCCTCTCAGCAAAGGATACTCCAGCGGGGCGCTTATTGGGCCCCGCGCGCTTATTTTCACTGGCCGTACCGGATGGACGCCTGAGACGGCAAAAGGCAACCCTGACCATGCCTTCAGCGGTCGGTTTACGAACTCGCTGCCGAATTCCGGCCACTGGCCGCTGACAACTGAGAACTGAGAACTGACAACTGACCACTGATCCCTGTTCTTAATACGCCGGTGGCAGCGCGGCATCGCGGAAGACCGAATTGGCGCGGCGGATGTCGCCCACGGCCCCAAAGTCGGCGAGCGTAAAGCTGTAGAGCCACTGCGTCTCGTCGCGGCTGGTCGAGCCGATCGTGCCCAGCTCGAAGCGCCGGTAACCGACGCTCAAGCCGCAGCAGTTCCAGTTGTAAACCGCTTGCACGCCGCCGTATTGCACCTCGTGCTGCACATAGTCGTAGCCGCCATTCACCGCCAGGTTGAATCCGTTGCCGCTCGGTTTGCCGACTTCCAGGAAGGGCTGCAACTGCTGGCTCTTGATGACCGAGGGTGCGCCGCTGCTGATTCTTTCGTCTACTGCGTTCAGCAGAGCGTGGCCGATGCCCAGCGTGGTGCGGCCAAAACTGTAGCCCGCGAACAGATTGTTTGCAGCGAAATCTCCGCTGATGCTGTCGTAATCCAGGTCCCACTGGACGCGCAGGTTGTCAATCGCCTCGAAACGGATGCGCGACGAAATTGGCGCGATGTTGCGCGGCGAAGTCAGGAACGTCGGCGCCATCAGATCCAGCGTCGCGTCAAACACGTTACGCCGGCCAGGGATGAGCGCGCCGCCGAAGTTGGGGTCGACGAAGTACTCCTGCGCAATCTCCCAGCTCGCCCACTCGCGTGGCGGGTTTGGGCATGCATGCGTGGTATTCCCATCGTCCATCGTGCAGGGCCGCTCGCTGGTGGGCCGCACGTAAAACCGCTGCGTGAGTGAGAAGCCAGCTTCATTCACGTTGGTGGCAATGTCAGCGGTGTCGAACAGCAGTACATTCTGGGCCTCTTTGCCGATGCCCCCCACAAATCGGTAGTTCAACTCAGGCTCGATCACGTGCCGCAGCTCGCGATGCCAATGGGAAAGCTCGAAATCTCGCTCCAGCGCGGGCGGCCTGATCTCTACCGACGCTTCAACGTCTTTTCGGTTGATCGCGTCGTGACTGATGGTTGGAGTCTCGCGAGTGGTCGAGAGGTTGGGGATTTGGCTGATGGTGTAAGCGGTGTCGCGTAGCGCGACCTCAGGAAGGAAGCTCCATCCTCCTGCCTCGAAGGGCAGGGAAAGGTGCGGATAAAGGTCCAGCCGGACCACGTTGCGGGAGTGGAAGAAGGGTTGGGAGCGGTTCAAATAGCCCAGCGACGAACCCAGGCCCCAATAGAACGGCGAGCTTCCCAGCGGCCGGTCCAGCACGTCGTAGCGGACGAGAGGCAGGCGCAGAATCTTCACCTCGTTGCCTCGGTTAGTGTTGGCAAAGGACTCGAAGCGGTCTAGCCAGACAGACGGCAACATGCCGTGGTGATTGTGCGTCAGCACCACGTCGCTCGCTACCTGAGAGCTGATGGCTTGTGCGTAGTTGTCGTCGAAGACCAGCCGGTACACATAACTCGACAGATATTCCATGGTGCCGGCGACGCGGGTGGAGGGCGACAGATCCTTGCGTCCCAACACGGACACGTCCACTCCGCCCTGGTTCACGAGCTCATAGCCGACCGGACCCGCCAGACGATCGGGCGGCGCTGCCGCCGAACCGGCCAGAGTGTTGCCTACCGCCTCTTCAATGCCGCGGTCGAGCAGCGCATTCCAGCGCGCGATCAAATGGTCGAGGCCTGGGCCTTTGTAACGGAAATCGCCATTCGGCGCCCATCCCCGCAGGCTGTAGTACTCCGAGCCGACCACCATATCCATGTTGCGGTTGATGACCCAGTACATCTGCTCGCCAAGCGTGTAGCCGCGGATCGAGGATCCGATGCCGACGACCGGCGTGAGCAGTCCGCTCACCCGCCCCGTCTCACTGGCTCGGTGGTGCAGGTAGGGCAAATAGAAAATCGGGATGCCGAGAAATTCAAAAAAGGCATTCGATGTCGACGCCTTGTCGTTGTCCAGGCCGATCGAGTGCGCGATGATCCGCCAGTCCGGGCGAGGGAGCCGGCAGTTGGTGATCGAGCCGTCGATCACTCTGAAGCTGCCCTCGCCCGTCTGCAATAGCACGCGGCCCGAGAAAAGCAATGGAGTCGGCGTGGAATATACCACCGTATGTCCCATCGTGCGCACGCCCTGCGAGCCGCTCACGTCGTAGAAGCGTGCGGTGTGCATGTTCAGCCGCATATCGCCATGCGTCGCGTTGATGAGGACGTCGTTGGGCCCTCCGGACAACTGCAGGTGGCCGTCGGCCTCAAGTTCGGTCGTTTTCCGGTTGTAGACCACGTTGTCGGCGCGAATCACATAATCGCGGTAGTGAACCGCGACATCGCCGGTCAGGGTCAAAATGTCACCCGCCCACACTTGGCGTTGCGCCTCCCATTCCACCGGCGTCCCGGTTTCGGGCGCTGGCTCCGGCTTGGCCACAGGCACCAATTCCTGGCCTGGATCGTCCGGCAGCGCATCCAAATCGGGGATCGCGGGGTTTGCCGCGTCGACGCCCGTCTCACGTTGCGCCGAAGGTAACGCATTGGTCAACACTTGGGGGGTCTGTGCACCCAGTGGCAGGTGACAGACGGCCAACAACGTGATACATACTAAGTTACGAGGACGCATCCCAAGTCCATGACCGGTGTAAGGCTCAGCATAGCAAAGCCGGCTGCATGGAATGGGACGTGCATCCCGCTGCTCTGGTAACTCAAAAATCCGGATCGACCGCACGCAAACGGGCCGTAAAGCCCGTGGCCGCATCCGCCTTTCTCCGCAATCCTCTTTCCTTGGTTCATCAGCACCGTTCGCGTTGCCCCGATCGCAGTTCGGGCTTCGATGCGGGCAAAATCAGCGGCACGAGTCTGCACGCCAGCCCTGCCGCGGCAGAAGGGAAACAGGAGCTTTGAGCACATCGGCGAATACGGCAACTCTCTTCCCGTCATGGAAGCACGAAGTCAATCGGCGCGTCGCCGCCCATATGAGCCACAAGACGCCTTCAGCGAGCGCGTCCAGGACTCCCGAGGAGAGCCGGCCGGCCCCCGCCAGCCGTGCTGCGCAGGCCGCCGCGCGAGTAGCCGAGCGGTATGCCCGTGCTCCCAGCTACAGCGAGTCGCTTGCCGATGACGCTCGTGTCGCGGTGCGCGCTGCCCAAGCCGCGTCGGAGGCTGCGCTTGAGGCCCACGCCGCTGTTCAGTACGTTCTCGCCGGACTTGAGGCTGCCTCATCGCCTGAGCCTGTCTGGGAGCCGGAAGCCATGCAAGAACGCGGTCCTGAACGCCGGTCCACGCCAGCCGTGACGCAGACTCCGCAGGACTCGTCTGCATCCCTCGTTTTCGACGAAAGTCCTCTTTTTTCGGTTCGCACGGATCCGGAATGGCCGGCGGCGCCTGCTGAGGCCACGCCAGCCTGGGGCGAAGACTGGCACGAGTCAGCCTCTCCCGTACCGGCTGCTCGAGGCGGTGACGATCTTCATGTCCGCGAGGCTGCACAGCCCATCTACGCCAACCTCATTGAATTCCCGCGCGAGATGGTTGCCACGCGCAGAATCCGCCCGCGGCGTGCCGAAGGTCCCTTGTTCGCCGCCGTGCATGATGCGCAGTTGAGCATCTTCGAGGTAGACCCCGAAACCATCTCCACCCAGCCCGCAGCCGCGGTGGACCGGCCTGCGGCGCCGGAGTGGATGCGCACGGAGTTGTCGAGCACCGATCTGGAAACGCAGCTGCAGGAAGACCTTGTTGAGGAACCCGCGCCCGAAGGTCCGGCTCCCGCGCCCGTGGAACTGGCGCCCCTGAGCCGCCGCCTGCTGTCCGTGGTCATGGACGCCACCCTCATCGTCGCAGCCTTTCTGGCAGTTGCCATGCTGATTGTGGCCAACGCTAGAGCACTGCCGGGCCCTCGCGCCATCGAACTGGCCGCAGCACTCGCCGTGCTGGCCATCGGCGCTGCCTATCAAGCGCTGTTCCTAACGCTGGCCAGGGCCACGCCGGGCATGATGTATGCCGGCATCGGCCTCAGTACCATCGAGGGTGACAGCCCCAGCCGCGCGCAACGCTGCAGGCGCCTGATGGCGCTGCCGCTGTCGGTCTTCCCTGTCGGTCTTGGATTGGTCTGGGCTCTCTTCGACGAAAGCCACCTGACCTGGCACGACCGCCTCTCTGGGACCTACCTGCGCAAACGGTGACGGCTTCGACGGTTCCCGTTTCCTTCGCGCTTCTTCGCCGATAAACCGGGAGAATTTGCTGTGCGGGACAAGATGGCATATACTTTTGTATATGCCAGTTCCACGGGAGGCCAAAATGCAGCGTACAGCCAAAATCTTCATGAATAATCGCAGCCAGGCGGTTCGGCTGCCGAAAGAGTTTCAGTTCAAGACCTCCGAAGTGTTCATCAGCAGGCAGGGCGACGACGTGATCCTGTCCCCGCGCCCAAAGGACTGGTCCGAATTCTTCAGTTCGGAGGCCGCCGCGTCCAAGGAGTTTATGAAAAACGTGGAGAAGTTGCCGGTCCAGGAGCGCAAATTCTGATGCTCCGTTACATGCTCGATACGGACACGGCATCCTACATCATGAATCGATCCAGCCTCAGCGCGATGCGGAGGCTGGAATCGGAAGTGGTAGGCGATGTGTGCATTTCCGCGATCGGTCGATCCGAGCTCGAGTATGGTGTCGAAGTGTCGCCACGACGGGATAAGGACAGGCGATCTCTCGACACTTTTCTGCGGCACATTGAGGTGTTGGCTTATCCCAGCGATGCGGCCATCGATTATGCACAGATTCGCGCATTCCTCAAAGCACGCGGGAGATTAATCGGCGCAAACGATTTGCTGATCGCTGCCCATGCCCGCTGCCTGGGATTGACGCTTGTGACCAACAACACGCGAGAATACCTGCGCGTGCCAGGGCTTAAAGTGGAGAACTGGGCTTGACGCATATCTTGACTTCTTGTTGGCCAGCGGTTCGCCATCCTCAGTTACTTAGCGCCCGCAACGCGCTCACTCCCGCCCCGATGAGCGCGGTTTCATCGTCCTGAGGCAGAATCTCCAGCGAAAAGCTCTGCAGCGGGCTCATGCGGACCATGGTTTCCAGGTGGCTGCGCAGCAGAGGCAGATCCAGAAAGCCCACGTTGCATCCGGTAAAGTAGAAGCGCCCCGCACCGGCCAGGTGAATAAACGAGGCGGTCGCCGCGGCCAGAGCACGGTGCCACAGGTCAACAAACTCGCGGCAGCGCGCATCGCCCTTCCTCGCGTTGGCGAAGACCTCCTCCGGTTCCAGATCGAGAAACCTCATGCGCATGGCGCGATAGCCCATGATGCCCTCCAGGTGGCCGGCGCCGCCGCAGCCGCAATAGCGTTCTTTGGGGTCGAGCGAGACGGTAATGTGCCCGCCCTCCCAGACGCCTTCCACGTACGGCCATCGGCCATAGCCGATGCCATTGCCGATGGTCCAAACGCGGGTGAGCTTGTCCAGGCGCCCCCGCGTGGCGGCCACGCCGGCGGCAATGGCGTCAGCGTCGTTGGCCACGTACACCTGCGCTGCGTTGCCGCGCCCCTCCAGCGCCTTCGCAAGCTTTTCCGCCAGACGCATTCCTTTGAGCTGCGGCAGATTGGGTGACTCCTCCACCACTCCAGAGCGCACAATTCCCGGCACGGCCACACCGATCGCATCGATCGAGCCTGCCCCGCCGCCGGCAATTTCGCCGATATGCTCCGCGAGAATCTCAACCAGCTCGCCATCGGGAATCACCGAAAGCGCGTCCATTGATTCAGGGTCGCTTGGATACCGCAGCAGCTTTCCGGTCAGCTTCTCATCTACCAGCCTGCCGGTCACGACATGTTCGGTGATGACGACGCCGATCGCCGTTGTCATTGCGCCCTCCTGGGAATAACAGTGAACAAGTGAACAGTGGACAGTGAAAAAGTGAATAAGTGAAAAAGTGAACGAGTGAACAAGTGAAAGAGTGAAGGAGTGAAAGAGTGAATGGCCGGGAACTGTTCGTTGTCATTCATTCCGTCTGGTACTTGTGCAACCGCCCCAGGCCGTTGAATGCCGCCACCTTGTAACACTCCGCCAGCGTCGGGTAGTTGAAAACGGTGTCGATGAAATAGTCCACCGTGCCGTCCAAGGTCATCACCGCCTGGCCGATGTGCACCAGTTCGCTCGCTTCCTCGCCGATAATGTGCACGCCCAGCACCTTGCGCGTGTCGCGATGAAAGATCAGTTTGAGCCTGCCCGTGGTGTCGCCGCGAATCTGGCCGCGCGCCACTTCGCGATAGTAGGCCATGCCCACCTCGTACGGCACGTCTTCGCCCGTCAACTGCTCCTCGGTCTTGCCGATGAAGCTGATCTCGGGAATGGTGTAAATGCCGTAAGGGTAAAAACTGGGGTTGGAACTCGCCGTCTTGTCGCCGAAGGCGCGCACTGCGGCGATTCGTCCCTGCTCCATCGAGACCGAGGCCAGCGATGGAAATCCCACCACGTCGCCTGCGGCATAGATGTGTTCGACCTTGGTCTGATAATGCTCGTCCACGGCGATGCGCCCCCGATTGTCGGCCTCCAGGCCTGCGGCGGCCAGGTTCAGGTCATCCACTTTGCCTTGCCGGCCTACCGCATAAAGCAGCGCATCGCCCGAGACCTTCTTGTTGCTCATCAGGTTGGCTACTACCGTGCCCGGCGATGGCTCCTCGACACTTTCCACCTCCTCGCCCAGCCGCATGGTCACGCGACTATCGCGCAAGTGGTAGCTGAGCGTCTCGATGATCTCCTGGTCCGCGAACTCGAGCAGCCGGTTGCGCTTTTCAATCAGAGTTACGCGCACGCCCAGCACCGCGAACATGCAGGTGTATTCCACGCCGACGACGCCGCCGCCCACTACGATGAGCGACTTGGGCAGCGCCTCCAGGCCCAGAATCTGGTCGCTGTTGACGATGGTCTTGCCGTTCACCGGCACTTTGTCTGAGACCGCGGGCTTGGTGCCCACGGCGATGATGATCTGGCCGCCCTCGAGTGTCGAATCGGCCTGCGGCCCCTCCACGCGAATCTGGTGCGGATCGACGAAGCGGGCGATGCCGTGCACCACGTCGATGCCGTTGCGCGACAGTTGCGCCTCGGTCACGTCTACCTCGGTCTTGATCACGGCCCGGACGCGAAAGGCCAGGTCCGCCATGGTGATCTTTTGCTTCACCCGGTAATTCACGCCATAGATGGAGCGGTAGTTGTAGCCCGAAAGGTGCAGCACCGCCTCGCGCATGGTCTTGGAGGGGATGGTGCCGGTGTTGATGCACTCGCCACCAACCACGGAGCGAGCCTCAACCACGGCCACACGCTTGCCCATCTTGGCAGCGGCCACGGCGGCGCGTTGCCCCGCTGGTCCGGAACCGATCACGAGCAGGTCATACCGTACCGCGCTCATAACGAGTCTCTCTCTTGGGTTGAATGCAGTCTTGCGGCGGAATGCAGAGATGGGCCGGCGCTCCGTAGCCGGGCCGGCTCCATTTCCAGAATAACTGTACAGGGGGACTGGTAAGCGAGATGAAGGCCTCGCCATTCCGTCGCGAGGGCCAGAGGAGGCTCGAGTTGTGACTGTATCCGGGAGGGCGGGAAGCCCCGGCGAGCAACTTGCGTTCACTCGCCGGGGCCGCAGATTGGGGTTCCCGCCGGCTCAATCCCGGTTGCGGCCGGGGCAATCGGCATCAGGTGTGCGCGGCGCGCATAGCCAGTGCTGCCATTTGACTTTGCCCGGCCAATCTCCTGCCGCTCTGCGTTGCGCCTTCCAGCTTGAATTGGCGAATCAGGCCATCGAGCTCAGCGGCAAGCGAGGTAAGGTTCTTCAGCGCCTCCACCGCCTCCTCGGCGGCTTGCGTGTTCTCAATGGCCAACTGTGAAATTTGCCCCGCGGACTCCGAGATCTCGCCTGCGGCCGATGTTTGTTCGGTTGCCGCAGTTGCGATCAGGTCGATTTGTTGCTCTACGCGCTTGGACGCCTGGATGGTCGCCTCAAGACTCTGGCGGGCGTTCGCGGTCTCCTCCATGCCGCTTTCCACGGCGGTGCGGCTGTCGGCCATCACATCGAGCGTTTGGCGGGTCTCATCCTGAATGCTGCGGATGGTGGCCGCGATCTCCTCGGTAGCGCTCTTGGTGCGTTCCGCCAGTCGCCGGACTTCACCGGCGACTACGGCGAAGCCCCGTCCGTGCTCTCCGGCGCGAGCCGCTTCAATGGCCGCATTCAGTGCCAGCAGATTGGTCTGCTCGCTGATTTCCTGAATCACGTTGACCACCTTGCCGATCTCCTGCGAGCGGTCGGCAAGCGAGGTCATTCTTTCCGAGACGGTATAGGTGGCGGCCGCGATCTTCTCCATCGTGGCGGCTGCATTCTGCATCACGACGCCACCGTGTTCGGCCGTCTGGGCCGATTCGCGGCTGGCGCTGGCCGCGTTGGCCGAGTTGTGGCTGATCTCGCCGATCGTCGCCGTCATCTCCTGCGCCGCCGCGGCAATCTGATTGATTTTGCCGGACTCCGCTCGCGCGTTGCCGGCGCTTTGCACCGAACGCGCGCTGATTTCCGTGGTTGCCGACGAGAGCGTATCCGCGCCATGCGCCACCGACTCGATGATCTCGCGGATCGATTTCACCGTCCCGTTTAACGCTTCGCCCATGCGGCCGATCTCGTCGGTTCCGGCGACCTCGACGCTGGCCGTCAGGTCCTTCGCCAAAACCTGCTCCAGCATTTGCCTCACTCGCCCGATGCGGGGCGCCGTCACCCTGGTGAGCGTGACGCCAATCAGCGCGCAGAGCAGAACGATCAGCAGCGTAACTCCCGTGTTCACCCACGTCGCGCGATCGCTGGTGAGGGTGGCGGCCAGCGCACTCTCCGTTCCCGATTTGGCGTGGTTTTGGAATCCAATGTCGGCCATCCCCAGGGCTTGATCCAGCGCGGCAACCACGGCGTCCGACGAGAGAAGATCCAGGGCGTCCTTGGTGTTGCCGCCGGCCAGCAGTTCGATGCCGCGATCGCTGGCATCCTGGTATTGCTGAATGGCCGCGGTGAACTTTTGGTACGGATCGCGGTCCTCGGGCAGCAGAAGGGGTTCAATCGCTTTCAAGGCCTCCTGGTAATCGGTGATGGCCTTTTGCCGTTGCGCGCGGTGGCTCGCGGAGCATGCCGGTGTCTGGCACAGCAGCAGCTCGAGATCCTCCCGCCGTTCCACATTGATTCCGCCGCGGACATTCCCAATGTGGACCAGGGAGGGAAAGCTGTTCTCACTGACTACCGCATTTCTTGCGGCGATGTCTCGGAAGGTGATGAAGGTGTACGCGGCGAGAACGACGCAGAGGGCGCAGACGATGCCGAAGGCATAGGTGAACTTGCGAGAGATGGGTAAGTTGAGGAGCCAGGACATGCCGGAGGCCCTTTCCGCGTGGAGACACTGACACTATCGGCGGAATGCGGCTGGCCTTGAGCGCCTTTGTTCCGGCGCGGACCGTCCACGAGGCTATCCTCGCCTTTTGAGGATCTGCGGTTCATGCCCTGAGGCGTGCGCGCTCAAAGCTGCTTCGACATCACGATGCAATGACATTCGATCCCCGGCCGGAGCGGCTGTGTGGGTCTGAACTCCTCGGTTCCCGTCTCTACATAGCCGAAGCGCCGGTAGATTGGCCGTAACTCCGGACGCAGGCTCAACACGGTAATGTCGACTCCCTCGCATCCCTGCTCGCGAAAGCGGTCTTCCGCAGCCTGAACCAGCCTGCGTCCCAGCCCTTCGCCCTGGCGCGTGGGATCCACTGCCAGCATCCCCAAATAGCCGCGATCACCGCGCCGCTCCACGTACACCGAGGCCAGCAGGTGGCCATCGCTTTCCTCCGCCAGCAGAATGTTGCCTTTTGCCATCATGGTCGTTAGGCGCTCCTCGTCTGTACGCGTGCCCTCGATGAATGTCTCCACCGAGAATGCAGCGTTGATGAGCTCGATCAGTCGTGGCTGGTCGGCAGCGAGCGCCTCGCGGAGGTGAACAGCTCTTTCCTCCATAGTTCCTTCTTCTTCGATCATCCTTCATCGATTATTGTGAATGCGTCTGCGCCCAACTCTTGCACTCGTTCAGCACGGCGATGCCTTCCGCGTTGTACCACGAGTAGCCGTTGCGGCGCTCCAGGCTCAGCTCGTTCACGTCGTCGTGAATGGTCTTGTCGCGATCGCCGAAGATCGGCTTGTCCGTGCCAATCTGGTAGTACCGCGCCCAGATCGGACCCGCTCCGGCGGCGGCCACCAGTTTGCGGCCTTCGGGGCTGCGACGGTCGGCGAAGAAGTTCCCGCTTCCGAACCGGTACCCGAAGATCTCCACCTTGGTGAACCACGCGCACGCAGCATTCGCTGCCGCAACCTCGGCCGGAGTGGGGTTGGGCAAGCTCATGAAGAACTCCGCGATGGGAAAGCTCTCGTCGCTGGTCAGCGCAGCCATCTCGTAGTTTCGCGCCGACGTCGGTTCCAGCGTCAGCGCATCGTATTGTTGAGCCCACGCCGTTTTCACCCCATTCTCCACAATCTGCAGCTTCAGCAGGCAGTCGATGCCGCGCTCGGCCGCGGGCCCCGCCTGCCGCACCAGCGCCGGCGGCAGAAACTTGTAATCGGCCGCGCCCGTCGCCACGTCGTGCAGAATCTCTATGGCGTGCAGCATGGCGTCGTCGTTAATTGTGACCGCGTCGTGGTAGCCGCCCTCCAGTGGCCAAACCTGCGGCCAGCCGCCATTGGGATACTCGGAGCGCAACAGAAACTCCACGCCCCTCTCCACCGGCGCGCGAAACAGGGCGGCATCCGCGTCGCGATGCGCCGCCAGCAGCGCCGTCGTCACCCGCGCCAGAAACCGGATCTGCATCCATGTCGCATCGTTGTCCAGCGTCGCAATGTAATGCCAGTTCGGATCGGCCGGCTTATCGAAATCGGCCGCGTCTGGAAAGCGGTTCTCGTTGTCGGTGTCGTACAGGTCGCCGGGCGCGCGCGGTTTGCTCACCATGTCGATATTCTTGCTCCAGCCGCCATCAGCCACTTGGTAGCTAACGATGTTGCGCGCGGCTTTGAGAGCGTCGTCGCTGATAAACCACTCCGCGGGATGGCTAGCCCTCATGGCCAACGCGCCAAACCCCATTGGCGCACGTTTGGGAGCGGTGTTGCCGGCGGCCTTTTGCTCATCGGCCAGCGTCTGTTTATCGATCGCCTTCTGCTTTTCCGACCGCTCCAGATACTCCAGCCACGCCTTCTGCTGCTTTTTTGGGAGTATCGCGATCCGCTCCCGGGTCACCGGCTTCGCAATCACGTTCGTGCCAATCGTTTTGGCTGAAGCGGTTGCGCAAAGTCCCAGGCCGGCGAGCAAAGCCAGGAGCAGCAAGAGCGTAGGTCGACCGCGTCGGCGCATGGCCCGCTTTCTATCCCAGTGGAACTGCGCTTGTCAACATGTGGTCTGACCACTTTTCCTGCCCCCTAAGCCTGCATGCGCCACAAGGCCGAGGACTTTGCATCTCACCGACCCCTGTTCCCTGGTCCCAGCTTTCTGCTTTACCCTCATACCATGGACTTCAAAATCATTGACCTGGAGCGTGAGCCTCAAGAATTCGACTTGGAACTGGCTCCGGGCGCGATCGATTTCGGCGGCGAAGCCGAGCAAAAAGGCAATCTGGCCACCTCCGGCCAAGCGGAAGTCATTCACGAGCACCGTGGACCCAGGGATATCGTCGCCGACATCCGCCTGAGGGGCCGCTTTGCGGGCAACTTCCAGGCTCCATGCGCCCGCTGCATCGAGCCCGTCGAGCTTCCGCTGGCCGGCGAATTCGACCTCATCTTTCGCCCCCTCGGCGCCGATGCCGGCCCACCCGAGCGCTCCATAACTGCGTCCGAGACCGAAATCGGGTATTATCAAAAGGACAGTCTGTCGCTTGAAGATGTGCTGCGTGAGCAGGTTCTGTTGGCCCTGCCGGTCAGGACTCTGTGCAAGCCCGACTGTGAGGGAATTTGCCCGCGCTGCGGAGCCAACCGCAACACTCACCCCTGTTCCTGCGAATCGGGTCCGAGCAACCCGAAATGGGAGGCGTTGACGAGGTTACGCGACCGGATCAAGCCCTGAAACATCAACACCTTAGAACTGGGGGCGTTGCCCGTCGCCGAGAGCCGGCCATGGTTCATTGCGATGCGCTCCCGTTCGGGTGCTCGCAAGGCAGGCTGGCGGGCCAAAATCGAAAGGAATTGCATCATGCCGAATCCGAAAAGGCGCCATTCCACGCGCCGCACCGCCACCCGCCGCGCCCACGACTTTCTTACCGCTACGGGGCTGAGCGAGTGCCCCAACTGCCACGAGAAGAAGCTGCCCCATCGCGCCTGCCCCAAGTGCGGAGTGTACAAAGGCCGTGCCGTGCTCGTTGTGAAGGAAGAAAAGTAGCCTACACTGACTCCAATGCTCACCGACATCGCGCTTGACGGCGTTGGTTCCGATAAGGCTCCCGAGCCGGAGATTCGCGGAGCCATTCTCGCTTGCCGCACTTTACCCGTCCGGGTCCACCTGGTGGGGCCGGAACCGGAACTGCGCGACCTTCTCGACGAACATCTTGAAAATGAAGACGAAGACCTGCCCATCGTCATCCACCACGCCTCTGAACGGATCGGGATGGACGAGAAGGCGGCGCATGCGGTGCGCACCAAGCGCGACAGCTCGCTGCGCGTGGGCCTCAAGCTGGTGCGCGAGGGCAAGGCGGCCGGCTTCGTCACCGCCGGCAATACCGGCGCGGCCATGGCCACAGCCAAGATGGTGTTGGGCGCACTGCCTGGCGTCGACCGTCCGGCGCTGGCCACGCCTATGCCCACTTCGAAAGGCAATCCCTGCGTCCTGCTCGACGTCGGCGCCAATGTCGACTGCAAAGCGCAGAACCTCGAACAATTCGCAGTGATGGGCGAGATGTATGCCCGCAGCGTGCTCAAGATCGCACGGCCGCGCGTAGGCCTTCTCTCTATCGGCGAGGAAGAATCCAAGGGCAACGAGCTCACCCGCGAAGCCTTCCCGCTCCTCAAAGCCCTGCCCATCAACTTCATCGGCAACGTGGAGGGCCGCGACATCTTTAACGGCAACGCTGACGTTATCGTCTGCGACGGCTTTGTGGGCAACGTAGCCCTCAAAGCCAGCGAAGGCATCGGCCGCTTTGTCCGCGACGTGTTGCGCACCTCGTTGAATCGCACCGTAACTGCGCAAGTGGGCGCGCTGCTGTCGCGCCGCGCCTTCAATGATTTTCGCCGCCGCCTCGACTACACCGAATACGGCGGCGCACCGCTGCTCGGCGTGCGCGGCGTCTGCATCATCGGCCACGGCTCCTCGAACGAGGTCGCCATCTACAACGGCATCCGCGTCGCCCACGAGTTCTCCCGCTCCGGCGCCAACCTGCGCATCGAGCAGGCCTTTGCCGGCCGGCCCAAGCCGCATCCCGATCACGACGCCGGCGCCGACGCCATAATCCAGTGATCAGCGATTTGAGGCTGCCATGGCGTACAAGTCGACGCATCCTCCGGCGTTTGACCCGGCCGTACTTGCGCAATTAGCTTGCCCGGCGTGTTTTGGCGGCCTGCGCTGCGAAGTCGCGCGGTTAATCTGCAACGCATGCCGTCGCGCGTACCCAATCGTCGACGGCATTCCCGTGCTCATCGTCGAGCGCGCCGGGATGCTCTCTGAATCTGAGTAAATCGGCGAAGACTTTCAGCCCTGCGCCTCTTCGAGCGATTTGATCGACCTTCTGCAGATGAGCAGTGGCACACTCCCGAAAACTCCGAAACTGCAGTCGACGAGCCGCCATACCAGCGGGATTCCGCGAATGGAACCCGCAATCAACGCAAGCGGGATCACTCCGGCGACTGCGATGGAGTGCCTTGCTGCATGCTCCCGGACACTGGCAGGGAGCTGTACCAATCGATCCAGCGCGTGAAATACATGGTTGCGGCCACGGCAACGAAGCTGGCGATGGCGCCCACCAGCAGTGCGTTGTCTTCAAGCCGTAGCAGCATGTAAATCAACCCGTAGAGCAATGAGAAGACGATAAGGGCACGGACCCCTTGCGCGCGGCTGGCAAAAATCCAGCCCGTGTTGGCCGAAAGCAAGGCAACCGTAGCCGCTCCAGCGAGCAGGAACCCGAAGTCGAAGCCGATTCTTTCCGCCAGAGACAACAACAGCAGATAGAAGATGATTTGTGCGATGCCCACCAGAATGTATTGCGCTGGGTGGACTCTTTTGCCGGTGGTGACTTCGAAGATGAAGTAGGTGAGGAAGAGCAACCCCAGAAAGAGAAGCACGTATTTGAGGGATCGGTTGACGGATTGATAAGGGTCGGCGACCTCGACGAAGGAAACGCCGAGTGCGGTAGATTCGAGCCCGTTGATGGAATTGCTTTGTCCTTCGGCGCGAACTCCTCGTGCGATGAATGGCACTGACCACTCGGCGGTGAAGCCGTTTCCGGCCACTGTCCGACTAATGGGCAAGAACCCCCCGTCGAATCCGGGACTAGGCCAATCGCCTTGCATAGCGAGATGCGTGGTTTTGCCGTATGCGAGCACAGCAATCCGCTGAGCGCCCGAGAAGCGCAGGCTCGCCGATGCATTGAATTGCGCGCCGGGCTTTGCGATGTCGCCTGCCGGGGCGCCAAAGAGCGTCAGATTCAGTGGCTGGTCCTGATCTTTGGCGATTGAGATTCGCTCGGAAAACCCGGCAGGCGCCAGAGTAAGCGTCTTCCCGCCGAGAGTGAGCAGCGCATCGGACATTGCTCCGCGCGCATCGCTCACGCCAACAACGATCTCGGCGCGGTCCCAGTTCAGCACGGCTCCCAGCGGGGCAGCGGCGGGCACTCCGGTCAAATCGAACGCCGAATCGAGCTTCAAATCTGCTTGAAAAACCGGCACGCGAAACAGCGACCGGCGCCGCTCTTCCGTGGTTGTCCTTACCGTAGCGGAACCTTGCGCGGGAAAAACAAGATACGTGCCGTGCTTGGCGGAATCGGCGGATGATTGCGCGGGAATGTCGTAGGGAATGGCAAGTGTCGGGCCAAGAAAGATCTGCTGGCCGCCCACGTAGTTGCTGATTTCTCTTGTCACATCGGCGGCACGGTCCTTCCTGTCTTGAATCAATGCCTCAACGAAGAGGGCAGGAATCGTCATGAACACAGCCAATCCACAGACGACAATGAGCTTCAAGCCCATTGACCGCGATTTGGACTTGGGCAGCAAGGCAGATTGCAATACCGAGAAGTCACTCACTTGAATCCCTCCAATCCGGAAGTCCCGTTGAATTGAATCGTTGGTTTGACAAAAGAACAGCCCGGCTCGGACGACAGGCCGTTGATCGGACTTATTGCCGGCACCGCGCCAAAACGGCGCTCCCGGTGGCGAAACTCTTCAAGGGCGGCATCGAGGTTGGACTCGTCGAAGTCAGGCCACATGCGGTCGGTGAAGACCAGTTCGGCGTAAGCGCACTCCCAGAGCAGGAAGTCGGAGAGGCGTTTTTCGCCGCCGGTGCGAATGAGCAAATCGACGGAGCCGCTCTTCGCGGTTAAGTTGCTGGCGAGCATGCGGCCCAGTAGTTCAGGAGAAGCGGCGCGATCGGGACCCAGCGCACAAGCCGCGCTGGACGCCGCGCGCGTGATGGCATCGCGCGAAGAATAGTCGATTGCCGCACGCAAATGAAGGCCTCGGCCGCCAGCGGTGGCACGCTCCGCATTTTCGATGGCGCGCAGCGCGGGCAGCGGCAGCCGATCGCGGCGGCCAATGACCTCAAGACGTGCGCCACGCTCCTTCATGCGCGCAGCCTCAAGGCGCAGAAATGCACGCAGCAGCCAGAAGATGCTCCCCACTTCGGCTGCGGGACGGCGCCAGTTATCCGATGAAAACGCATAGAGTGTCAGGCAGGCAATGCCCAGGTCCGATGCCCGCTCCACGACGCGGCGCACCGCGGCAATTCCGGCGCGATGACCGGCGACGCGAGGCAGACCGCGCCGGGCGGCCCATCGGCCGTTGCCATCCATGATGATGGCCACATGCAACCGCTCGGAAGATTTACTTTGCATTGTAAAGTATCCTTTCGTGTCGTATACTTTGCGTTATAAAGTACACGATCAAAAAATTTATGCGCGCGACGGCGTGAGGCTGCGCATGAAGGCTGGCGCTCGATCGTCCTCAGCTCCCTTGGCTGCGTCACGCACCACCTGCTCGAGGGTAACGAGATATTCGAGGTAACGCTTGCGGCCTGCCGGGGTAATGCGGCAGACGGTGAGCGGGCGATTACGGTCATAACCCTTGGCGATCTCGACCATCCTGGCTTTTTCAAGCACGCGCAAATGCCGGCTCAGGTTTCCATCAGTCAGCGAACAGAGCTGCTTGAGGTCGCCGAACGCGACTCCTTTCGGATTGGTGATGAGTGAGGTGAGAACGCTGAGGCGAGCACGCTCGTGAATGACTCGGTCGAGGCCTTCATAGGCGAAACGGCCTTCGCCGCGTCGTTCTTTCTTACCCTTGGCTTTAGCTTTCATC
>Ga0182027_10000926_pt1 | contig 49463 bp, 40 predicted proteins | sample 712E1DmetaG_FD_121300 | JGI IMG/M metagenome (GOLD analysis project Ga0182027, IMG submission 121300) | Permafrost microbial communities from Stordalen Mire, Sweden - 712E1D metaG (Illumina Assembly) | ecosystem: Environmental > Terrestrial > Soil > Wetlands > Permafrost | place: Sweden...
ACGCACCGGGCCGGGGACTTCCAAAGAGTGAATCATGACTCCTCCTTACGGCTAGTATAGCCGTACGTAAGAGTTAATTTCAAGCCCCCTCACCCAAAAATCTCATTTTCATGTCGTGCACCCGACGGAGGCGGAGGCAAGACAACCTTGGAATACTTTGTGAAGCAAAGTGACGTCTCCGATCAGTTCACAATGCGTGTCCCGGTCTATGCGCACGTCAAAGGCCAGCCTCGCCGTTTGGGTTTTATCACCATCCAGGGCCCGCAAGAAGTTCACGGAGAGGTTCCTCTCCCCCTGCGGCCGGAAAAGGTGACCCTCGACGAGTTTCATAGTATCCTTTGCACGGTCAGTCGGTAGCGACCCTTCGCTCGCGAGGCGGTTATGGGACATCCGGAATCGGCACCGAGGCGGGTGGTCGTGCCAGGCCGCAGCTAAACCCGCAGGCAGCGAGGGGCGATGTTTCCATCAGGCATGGAAGGGAGGAAGACTTGAAGACCGCTACGTTATTAGGAACTTTGGTTTTCGTTTCGGTGTGCGCGGTGTCGATCGAGGTATGCGGCCCAGGCTGGCGCGCAGATTTGCCTCGGTACACCAACGGGGATGAGCTCGTGCGGCCGGAGAGTTATCGAGAGTGGATATTCCTCTCCTCCGGCCTGCACCTGGGTGGTAGCGATTCAGCCAGCGAGGGGGCGTTCGAGAACGTCTTTGTCATTCCTTCGGCTTATCATCAGTTTATGGCAAGTGGAAGCTGGCCGGACAAGACCGTCTTCGTGGAGGAGAAGAGGACGTCGTTGAGCCACGGTTCCATCAGCAAGGCGGACCACTTTCAAACTGACTTGATAGGAATCAATGTTCAAGTGAAAGACGTAGCCCGATTCGCGGAGAAGTGGGCCTTCTTCAGTTTCGGTTTCTCGCAAAAAACAGCAAAGGCCAACCCCAAAGCGACGTGCTGGCAATGTCATGATGACCATGGAGCGACCGAAAGCACGTACGTCCAGTATTACCCTACGCTAAAGACGGTGGCGCAAAAGTTCGGAACTTACCAGCCAGCCCAGGGCAGCCCATATTGACCCCGAGAATAGCGACGCCCGTGCGACTTATGGTACGATTTGGCAGGGAGGCGACAACGATGGAACCTGCCACTACGCTCCGCGAAGCCTTTCAAGCTACGAATCCGCAGCAATCCCTGGGGAGCGGGGACCCCTATTACGTAGACCTCGCGCAGGCCAGGAACTCCCTGGCTACCGTGTACATGAAGCAGACGATTGAGAATTGCGGCGATGGGCAATACTCGCCTATTGCCTTGAGCGGCCACCGGGGTTCCGGCAAGTCCACGGAGCTTCGTCAATTGGAACAGGCTCTCGGCTCTTCCTGCTTCATGCTCTACCTGGACGTCATTGATTTTCTTGATCCTCAGGACATCGATTACACCGACATTTTTCTGCTGGTCTGCCGGCAACTCTTGGAATCCCTGCACGGAAACAAAGTCTCCCTGAGCGAGAACCTGCTCCACGAAGTTGAGAAATGGTTTGTGGACGTGACCAAGGAGACGGAAAAGTCCGTGGAGCTATCGGCAGGGGTGGGCGTTGAAGCTAAAGCGGGGGCTGAGATTCCGTTTCTCGCGCGCCTGCTCGGCGTGATTACTGCCAACATCAAGGCAGGCTCCAAACGAAAGGAAACCACACGGCAGGAACTGGACCGCTACTTCAGCGGCTTGTCGAGTAATACCAACGTCCTGCTCACGGCCGCATCGCAAGCTTTACGTGACGCGAACAAGCCGTATCAGCTCTTGGTCGTCTTCGACAATCTTGACCGGCTGCCCCCTAAAAAGAGTGAGGAGCTCTTTTTCGCCCACGGCTCGCAGCTTCAGGAAATGGCCTGTCATGCCGTCTACACGGTCTCAATCGATACCTATTACTCCCGTCGCCACTTGGCCAATGTTTTCCCCAACCGCCAGATCATTCCCAACGTCAAGTTGCGGGCGAGTAAATTCAGTTCGGAACCTAACCGCCCCGGCGTTGACGTCTTGCTCCAAGTCATCCAAAAACGCCTCAGCGTCGAGGTTCTCCCCCAGCCGTCGGCCCTGGCGGAGGAATTTGTCCGGCGCAACGGGGGCTCGATTCGTCAACTGATTCGCCTCCTTCGCGAAGCAGTACAAAGCGCGCAGGCGCGCGGTTTGGCAAGCATCGACAGCGAAGCTCTGGAGGATGCAGCGCGCTCCATCCAACAGGACTACGAGCGGATGTTGGAGCCCTCGGACTACAAACTACTGGCTCGCACTTATTCCACCAAGAGCATCGAAAAAGACGACGCCCACATGGGTAGTGTCTGAAAAGTGCGTTGATGCTCCAATAGGAAGTTTTTAGTGATGCATTGTGGGCTTATACCCGCAATCGGTCGTCACGCCTCCTTTGCTGCTATAGCAATCAATTTCCTCATATTTCTCGCCGTTCCAACGGTAAACCGTATAGTCTTCTTCGAGAGCGCTAGAATGATATTCGAATACCACATCACGAAATCCATGGCTGAATGTGTCACGTACAAGGGCGAAGCCAAACCATTTTAGGACGAGTTGCAATTGTCGGTGACGCCGAATAAAAATCCAATAATCGCAGCCTCCGTTGCCACACAATGAGTCTGGCGCCTGCACCAAAACCTGGTTACTCCCGTCTTGAGCCAGCCCGATCAATCCCACACGGTAGCTCATGAGGGTTTTTGGCGTTTTTCGCTCTTCGTCCTCTTGGTCCTCAATCACCCGAGCGATCCCGTCACGATCCCCGGTCGTGAGAAAAGGTGCAGTTGCAAGTGAATAGGCAAGATCCTCATTTGCATGATGATCCCGCCCCGGCTTCCAGTCATCGCGCGAACTCTCCGCCGCCCCGGCTCCCCCGAACAAAATAGTCAGTGCGCACGCTAATGCCATGATACGCATACACGCAGCATAGTCGGTGTCCGCCTCAATAGCAAGGCGTAAGCTAATCAGTGGCGTAAGCTAATCATGTCACCGATTGAGCATGTTCTTGAGCGCCTCAAGTCTCTCGCGGTTTGATTCGGTTTTCATGATCCCACGTTACAACCAGCCGGGGACGGAAGCAAGGTTTGTTTGACTGCCATCAACGCACTTTTCAGACACTACCCCCACATGCAACTTCTCTCTAACCTCGCCATCCTGGAGTACAATGGGAAGGAGCTTTGGCACGGCGTGAATCCTTTGATCGAGCCGATCGATGCCTTTAAGTCCGCCATCAAAAGAAACCGCCCCAAACGCCACCCTCGATGAGGCAACGGAGAGGTCCTTCCAGAAGCTCCTGGCCTTCTTGGACCTTGCTTCAGGGTCCGCGTTTGCAATAGCGCGCTGCAATCTGCCTTCGCTGCGGAAGGAAATCCTTCAACGAGTTGCCACCGATGCCGCCGCAAAAGGCGTGACGGTGAAAGAGGTCGACATTTCTTCAAACTACTCCAGCGATTTCGTCGCGGCGGTAAAGGCACAGTTGGACGGGCTTCCCACCGGCAGCCGGATGGCGGTGATGCTCAACGGAATTGACGGCTTGATTTACCAATCCGCCAGCCAGGAGAATCTTCTGGGCGAAGGGCGAACTCCCTTTATCGCTCGGCTGAATTTTGACCGCGAGCGCATCGCCCGCGACCTACCCTTCCCCATCGTCCTTTGGCTCGAAAGCGAATCTCTCACCCTCCTGTTGAAGCAAGCCCCAGACTTCACACAGTGGATCAGCGGACATTTCCACTTCGGCGGGCCAGCCGCCGAAGCGAAGGCTCTTGACCGGCTGATGGAGACCTACAAATCGGTCCCCAGTCAGCCCGCCGCTGAAACCCGCACACAGCTTGAAGAGTTCAGTGGCTTGCTACAGGAACTGAATGAGACACGAGGCCGCGGAGATGCCGTCACTCTCCGCAAGCGCCTCGCCGTGCTGAATGCCCTGGCTGAGAGGTACGATCGGCTTTCAGACTTTCGCATGGCCCAGAAGCACTGGACCGAGGCGTTGGAGATTGCAAGGAAGTTGAACGACCGGCACGCCGAAGCCAGTGCCCTGGGCAACCTGGGCTTGACCTATGCGGCTTTGGGCGAGACTCGCCGCGCCATCGAGCTTTGCGAACAACACTTGGTTATTGTGCGCGAAATTAGCGACCGGGGCGGAGAAGGTACCGCGTTGGGCAACCTGGGCAGTGCTTACAGACAATTGGGCGAGATCCGCCGCGCCATTGAGTTTTGCGAGCAAGCCCTGGCTATCCATCGCGAGGTCGGCGACCGACGTGGCGAGGGTCAGCACTTGGGGAACCTGGGCAACTGCTACGCGGTTTTGGGCGAGACCCGCCGCGCAATCGAGTATTACAAAAAGGCGCTTGAGATCAACTGCGAGATTGGCGACCGCCGGAGCGAGGGCATAAACCTTTGGAACATGAGCTTGGCGCTCGGGCAACTTGGCGACAGCGCCCAGGCCATCGCCAATGCCGAAGCCGCCCTCAAAATCCTCGATCAAATCGAAGACCCCAACGCCGACAAAGTCCGCATGCGACTCGCCGAGTGGCGCAATGCCTAGCCCCTCGCGCTCCGCGATCCCACGGCTTGCGCCCGTGCATGGCCGAAGGTCCGCCGAGCCTAATGGTGGGCGGGTCAAAGGAGACCGTGGGCCATCCCGCTTCGCGGGACCACTACCGTGGCTCAGACCTTGCCAAGCGCGCATTCCTTAGTGCTTATGGTAGCGCACCCATGCAGGGGTTAGTCATGCCGTGGATCAGGCACACAGATTCCGCGCGCGGAGCCGCCCGCATCATAGCGGCGCTCCTACATGTTTCTATTTTCGATTTTCCTGATTCAGTTTGCGGACGCGAAGCGTATAAAGGTCGTCGCGCTTGACTTCATCCAAACGCTCCAGGAGCTTCGCGAGGTCGTCAGAGACGTCGATGAAGCGCCCGGAGAGCGCGTCCGCCCGCCCCGAGGCCAGTTGCACCACCAGTTGCGCGGGCTTCTCAGCCGGCACGTCCCGTCCCCGATCGAACAATTTCCGAAACCACGGCAGCCACTTCTTCCCGGCCTCGGATTCAAGCAAGTGCTCGCTCATGGCGGTGCGCACGGTGCCGGGGCTGATGGCGAAAACGCTGACGCCGGAGTTTAGGAGTTCTGCCGCCAGGTTCTCTGAAAAGCGGATGAGCGCCGTCTTGGCAATGACGTAGGCGCCCATGTGCGCAACCGCCACGGTGGCGGCGCTGGTGGAGACATTAATGATCCGGCCGCGGCGGCGCTCGACCATGCCGGGCAGCAGGGCGCGTGAGCAAAGGTAAGGCCCGCGCAAGTTTACCTCGATTGAATGCCACCAATCGCCCGGGTCGGCTTCCCAGATCGGCCCCAAAGGCCCCATGGTCCCGGCGTTGTTCACAAGCAGGTCCACCGGCCCCAGGGTGCGCTCCGCTTCGCGCGCCATGCGCTCGACGGAGGCGGGGTCGGCGACGTCCGCCACAATCGCTAATGCGTCCCCGCCTGCCTCCGTGACGCCTCGTACCGTTTCGGCAAGTTGCTCTTCGGACCTCGCGACCACACCCACGCGCGTCCCCGCCCGCGCCAACGCCAACGCTGTGGCCCGTCCCAAACCTCGTCCAGCGCCCGTTACAATCGCAACCTGGCCTCGCAATTCATCCAAAACGGAATCAGCGCTCATCGCTCTCCCTCCCATCCGTTGCTGAAAATCAAAACTAAGGTATGGCAATCATCCCGTAAGCAGTTCTTATTGTCGGTCAACTTAAAGTTTGACGTAAATTGTCATAATACAGTGACAAATCTCGTCTTATTTACAAATTATGACCCACCTATGCAGGAAGTTGGAGCAGCACCCCTCGACTCCATCCCAGCTAGATAACCAAATGGTAATACAAACGCTCCTCCCCCTTGGCCAATCGAAGTGAACAGTCACCAAAAAGTGTGATAGATGACTAAGATACAGCATCCACGCCTTCCCCAGTTTTTGTCTGCTGTCCAACCGAGAGGCGAGGGTGACATAAATTGTCAAAATAAATTGACAAATTGTGCCCCTCCTCAATATTAATACAGTATCAATAACTTAATTTATATGATTGTAATCATGTTATAGTACTGTACAAGTAATATATCGCCGAGGCATGGAATATTTGCATCGCCCGCAAAACTACTACTGTAACATTTGTTCGCTTGAGGAACACCCATTGCGACCATTCTCACACAGGGGAGGGTAGCACGAGTTGGTGGTGCAAAACAGACATCGCGTTCCTCTCACTGATGGAATTACAAAGGCCCAGGAGTCTGGTGGAGATACAACGCCTCGCACGTAGAATCAATAGGTTAGCGGCTTTCCTAGGCTTCGGGGGTGTTGATCCATCCTCCAAGAAAAGTCATTTCCGACTGATTCTTAAAACGAGATCAGGGAAAAACAAGAGGAGTTTCAACCTTCGGGTCTCTTGCCGCAATTCTTAGCCCGGATCTTTTCATGCAAGCGAGCGTGCCCGCTCCACCCACTTGCCGGGTACACGAACATAAGCCATCGAACCTAGGGGAGCGACTTGAAAAACAGGTGGCAATCAAACTGCCGCGTCACGTGTACTCCCCAAGGGAGGGGTGGGGAGCACCAGGTCAGGTGGCACGCCCGGGGATACATCTATTGGCGCGCGCCAGACAGCGGAACTGCCCATCTGGGGCCCCTGTGTGGGGGCCCTTCGCTGGGACTCGGCTGCCGCGGAATAGCTTCGAGTCAGAGCGTAGCCCTATGACCATGTTGAAGGGAGTGTCATCAAACATGAACGATGGAACAAGGTCAGACAGGGCGCTGCTGAGGGAAGCTTTCGCATTACTGCTGGGTCTTCGTTCGCAGCCTCAGGCACGGAAACTATTGGGCCAAGCCGTAACCTTCCTGCGCATGTTGGAGCACAAGGGAGAGTCAGGAGGGTTCCCCCTCGTGGTATCCGTCCAAGTGATGCGCCTCAAGAAGTATTAGGCCTGCTTTCACGCCGCCGGCCGGGCGAGATTACAGACTTATCGGGCACCGCTCAGGGCAGGTCCGGGGGCGTCCATGCCATGGGCCGCCAGCACGCCGAGGTGGAGATTCGCCGCCACCTTTCGGTTATCCACTCGTCTGCGGGACTGAGCTGCTCACCGGCTCGGGCGCGGCCACCGATTGACCCGCGCGGAGTTTAGACATATCCCGCTGCAACTCCGTTGCCAAATCTTCCAGGATGCGCAACTGTTCGCTCCGGCGTTTCAAGGTTGATTCCAGTTTGGCGACCTGTTTCCGCAGCTTATTGTTGTCCCGGCGCAACAGGATCAGGCTTTCACCCGGCTGGGGTAGAGTAATCCTCCCGCCCGGTCCCGGCTGGCCGGTCGGCAACGGCGCCACGTGGGCTTGCGTTTCCTTGATGAGCGTTTCCAGTTCCTTCCGTTCCGCACCCGCCGGGCAGAGTTGCCGCAGCGCCAGCAGGCGCGCCAAGTCCGGCCGGTTCCGGCCCCGCTCCCAGTGTTGCACCGCCCCCTTGGTGGCATTCAGCAGCCGCGCCAGACCCTCCTGGCTGACCTCTAACCTCTGCCGAACCTTCTTCACGACTTTCGCGGCATTCATTTCTTCCATAACAGCCACTCCTCCCCTCTGCAAAAAAAGCTTGACATCTGCGATTGTGATAGGCTACACTACGCTGGCCTTGCGAAGGTAGCCGCTGCTTCTCTGTGGGCTACACGTGAAGGCACAGTCGCCGCCCTGGGGCTCCGGGGAACTTTCCCCAAGCGCCCGCCGTCGGCTTCCCGGACGGGCCCGGGCATTGAACCTTTCCGGCCCGCTCCTGCCCGCTCCCCTGGTGTTTCCCTCGAATTCATTGGGGCGCGGGCGTATTTTTGGTTACGATATTTACTCTTTGCTATGCTACCCATGGGTTATAGAAACATAATATACTCCCAGTCTTGGCGCCCCGCTAGGCGTGCCTTCGAGCTCCCGCCCACGTCTTGCCCGGCGTTCTTGCGGCGCACTAGCCTCGTACCCTCATACCGCGTCTCTTCCCTCTTATCGGAAGTCGGGCGCACGAACTTTAACAAAAGTGGCCTACGCCGCTCCATACCTTCCTCGGCTACGCTAAACTTAGCCTACCTCCCGTGCCGTATAGGAAGCTATGTTAACATATTTCGCTTTCGGGCGGGAGGGGGTGTTTTGAAAAAAGCCCCTCCGCGCGCCAGACCCCCAAGACTCTTTTCTCCCCAGGAAATTATTCACAAGTTTGCAGCCACATCCGTGACCTCTGATCAAGGAGCATTCCCATGCTATTTGAAAACCATCCCCAAGCTGCAAGTGTGTTTCGGTCTCACCCTAGCGTCCTTCACCCGGCGCCGCCCCGAAGAGCTTCAGACATGCTCCGTCGCGCTGTGTCCCGAGCTCCAACGCCGCTGGAGCCTCATGCTTCACCGCCAGCGCAACCCGTCGTGCTGCTCCGGGAACTCTTCCTGCCTCGCTGTTGCCAGAAGGGCTGCGTCTTTCCGGCCCAAGCGGGCGCTGACGGCGAGTGCGCTTATCACCGCCGCCAGTCCCTCGAGCCGGTTTGTTTCCAGTCGCAGCAGCCCACGTTTTTGCTTCTGGACCAAGCCAAATTCGGCCTGCCGGACTCCGAGCCCGACGATGGCCGCGTCAGGGACCGGCATCGCCTGGCCTCGGAACGCGTGCGGTTGATGCTGGGAGAGACAGTCTAGCGAAATCCGCGAACCAGCTTAAAGGAATGCAGGATAAACCTTCACTCCTGATCGGCGACTTGTCGCTGTGAAATCTACTGGAGGAGTCGTTTTGCCATGGATCCCAAGAACGCCCAAACTTCTCATTTAAGTCCAGCCCAGGTGGAGCAGAAGGTGAAACAGGCGTCTGCTCCCCTGGCCATGCTCACTCCCACCCACGCTTGGCGGCTTCTCTGCCGGCGCACCGGCGGCAGCATCTCGCGCACCACGTTCTACCGCTGGATTAATTCCGGAAAAGTCGGCGCCGTGCGCATAGGATTCCGCTTCCTCATCCCTTTGCCTATGCTCGAGGAAGTGATCAAAAAATGCCTGGACGGGGAGAGGATTTGACAGGGGGGCGGTGGTGTCATTCGACTCCGTTGTTGGATAGTCGTGAGGTTCGTAGGGTCCTTGTTACAGCGCCCTGATTAGCTAGTATGAGTTTCTTAAGGCTAATAGGCAGAATCTCTATTCCACTCTCCAGCGCGATCTGGAAATATTCGAGGGTTTCCTCGACCCCCCGCTAGTTTAATGGCCAGCGCCGCTTTCAGGTTCTCTTGCTTCTTTGAGAAAGCATTCGTTAGCCGCGTATGTCTGGAAATCTCTAGCCTCACGGAGAGCTGTTACCTCTCGACGTGAGTTCAGTAACGCCGGGTAAAACGCCGCAGACCTAAAGAACAGGTCCGTGCGTGCGGCAGCCGTTCTAGGTGCCGCTGCCGGAAAACTGTGTAGTTACCAGCGTATTCGAGCATACTCGAATAATTATTCGACTATATCCGACAAGCAGGCGCCGACCTATTTGGAAGTGCGAAGTGCACGGTTCGTTAAAGAAAGCCGCAGACCTACAGAACATCTACAGCCTCGCCAGCGCGCCTTGCACGTCAGCCAGTGAGTGATCTCTAATGTGGCGGAGGGCCTGACATCAGGAATTCTCTCCAACTAATGGCCACTAGGCCGTGACGGCGGGCGAGGGGCTCGTCCCCAGGCGCAGTGATGACTAAGGGACGGAACTTCGGGTTCCGGCGACAGAACTCCAATAGACCTTTGATCCCGAGCGCGTCGAAGCTGCCTGTTTTCACTTCAACCGCCCAGTCACCCCAACTCCCCTCGAGGACCGCGTCTATCTCCAACGGTTCCTCACGCCAGTAGGTTACTCGCTGACCCTGGTTCAGGGCGAAGGCCAGGCAGGCGTTCTCCATCCACAGGCCGAATCGAGCCGGTTCACGCGCGGGATCTGGGGGGCCCTGGGGATGCATTGCCGACAAGAGGGCGTTATTCAGCGTGACGAGCTTTGGTGGAGCGGCACGGCGGCGGTGCGCCTGCTGGGAAAATCTTTCCAGAGGCGCTACCAAATAGGCGTCCTGAAGCAGCGCCAGATAGTGGGCTACGGTTTCGAGAGCACCCTTGTCTTGAAGCTGCCCTTGTAGCTTTTGGAGTGAGACAATCCGCGCCGGGGATCCTACGGCTACCGCAAACACCTGTCGAAGCAGGCCGGGACGCCGCACGGTGGCTAACGCGAGCACATCGCGGCCAATGGCGGGCTCGATGATGGCGTCTCTGAGATACGCGCGCCAGCGCACGGGATCACTCTGGAGCGCCACGGCGCCCGGATAAGAGCCGAACTGAACGAGGCTCAGAGCGGCCTGCTGGGCGGGCATGTGGAAAATGCTTGCCAGCGACGACGCCGACCAGTGGCTCAGGGTGATGCGTTCGAAGCGTCCGGCCAGGGTCTCGCGCGATCCCGACGTAACGCGCAGCGCAGATGATCCGGTCGCGACGATGTGGACCGGCACGCGTCTGCGACGCAGGTAGTCGCAGTGTCCTTTGAGTCGCTTCGCCCAGTCGTACAGGTGATGAACTTCATCCAGCAGAAGGACTGCTGTTCCGCGCCGAGCACGTGCCTCGGCGTCCGCAAAACGACGTTCCCAGAAGCCGGGAAGTGCCGCATCCGGCTCATCACCTGCAGCGTAGACGGCGGCATCGCCAAACTGTTCGGCGATCTCGAGAAGCAGCGTTGTCTTGCCGACTTGGCGGGGTCCCGTGAGAAGCTGCATACGGCCTGGGGCCGGCTCCTGGAGCCGTTCGAGCAGCCGCTGTCGGCATACCGTGTAGTCACTCACGATTTCATACATAGTCGAATAATTATTCGACTATATCCAATAACTGTCAAGTAGGTGGCTTGGACCTGCCTTGCAACTCCGCGGTTCGTATCGGAATGCCGGGTGAAACGCCGCAGACCTACAGAACAGGTCTGCGCTACTTTCTGGGGCCTGGGAGTTCTCTTCTGACTTCTGGATTCTGGATTCTATTTTCCTCTTCCCTCGCCATTCAACAAAACACTTTTACTCGCCCGTGGTTTCTGGCAGACTGTCCGGCTATGGTAGTGAGTCTGTTTGGGGTTGTAGCGGCGAGTTTACCTCGCCATGTACCGTATGGTGCAGGGCCTCGCCACGTGGCGGCGTCCCGATAAGATCGGGACAGGTTCCGCCGTCTCGACATCAGGCTGAGCCGCTGCCGCGCCTGTATATCTTGTAGGATTTGCAGTTTTCAAAGGAGGTCTTATCTATCATGAAAAAATACTCGTTCACTCGGCGTGAATTCATGCAGTGGGGCGCGGGCGCTGCCGCGGCGGGGGTGGCCGCCAAAGTTACCCTTTTGGAGCCCAAACGGTTGTGGGCGTCGCCTGGTCCCGTGGCGCCTTCGGACACCGTGCGGTTCGGCATCATCGGAACGGGCACCGAGGGTTGTGGTCTTTTGGGAGCGAGCTTATCCGTACCTGGCATCGAATGCGTTGCCGCGGCGGACTTATACGATAGCCGGCACATCGCTGCCAGAGAAGCTCTGGGAGGAAAGAACATCGAAACCACGCGTGATTACCGGCGGATTCTGGATCGCAAGGATATTGACGCGGTCATTGTGGCCACTCCGGACCACTGGCATCGCAAGGCGGTGACGGAGGTGGTGGAAGCAGGCAAGGACGTTTACTGCGAAAAACCCATGTCGCACAGTGTGGCGGACGGGCTGGCCATAATCGAGGCTGTGCAAAAGAACAACCGCATCTGTCAGGTGGGCAGCCAGCGCGTCAGCTCGATTCTCTACGCCAAGGCGAAGGAGATCTGGGATTCCGGCAAGCTGGGGGAAGTGGATACCATCGAGGCCGCGTGGGACAGGAACACGGACAGCGGCGCCTGGGTATATCCGATTCCTCCGGACGCCAGCGAGCAGACTATCGATTGGAACGCCTGGCTCGACGGCGCGCCCCAGCGCCCCTTCGATCCGACGCGCTTCTTCCGCTGGCGCTGCTACAAGGATTACGGGGCCGGCTTGGCAGGCGACCTGTTCGTTCATCTGCTCTCCGGCATTCACGTTGTGACCGGGACCAATACGCCTCCCCAGCGCGCCCAGTCCACCGGCGGGCTCTACTATTACAAAGATGGCCGCGAGTTCCCTGACCTTCTCTGGACCATGTACGATTATCCGCACTTCCAGGTGGTGCTGCGCTGCAACCATAACAACAGCTACCAGGGCGAGTTTTTCGGCTTCTACGGGAAGAAAGGCACCATGCTGATCAATGGGTCCACTCTCACTTTCAGGCCACAAGCGCCCTCCGCTCAGGCAGAAGACTATTCGATCACTTCCTGGCCTGCGAAAATGCGTAAGGAGTACCTCGAGAACTGGCGGAGAGAACATCCCCAGCCGCTGCCGGGGCAATTCCAGATCGAAGACGAGGACGAGGTCTACACTCCGCCACCCCATTACAGCGACATGGCTGACCACCAGGCGAACTTCTTCCGTGCCGTGAGGACACGCCAGCCGGTGGTCGAGAGCGAGGTGTTTGGAAACAACACCGCTCTCGGCTGCCACATGTCGAATTACTCCTATTTCAACAAGACGGCGGCCGTCTGGGATGCGAGTGCGAAGAGGATTACCTCGTAACGCCTATATCTGGTGGACGTTTGGGGGTGAGGAGAATAAACAGCCCTCTCCCTTGGGGAGAGGGTGTCCCGCGATGGCGCTTTCTCCAGCCGTCGCGGGACGGGTGAGGGGTCACTTGCCCAATTCGGCATCGTCTGAATAATTCTCGTGAGGGGTCACTTCCGTTGCTGCCCGAGTTTTCACACAGAATCCCAAGGAGGAGAGGCCTGGAAGCTACGATGGCCGGAAATTCTCCCTTGATCTTGTGTCCTGGGGGGCATAGGATAGGCGCCTGCGGGAATAGTATTGATTCAAATATCCAGGAGGTAATACTCCATGAGTGAGCAGCGGATTTCCAGGCGTAAATTCATGCAGACGACGGCGTGTGTGGCGGGCGCAACGCTGGCTGGCCGGTCATTTCTTTTGGATCCGGGGCTGTCCTACGCCTCTCCCCGGGCGGTTCGGGTCGGCGACACAGTGCGGATGGGCATCATCGGTGTGGGCATGCAAGGCTCCGGGCTGCTTCGCACCTCCATCCAGCTTCCGGGAGTTGAATGCGTGGCCGCTTGCGAATTGTATGACGGACGGCGCGAGTTGGCCAAAGAGATCGTCGGCAAGGAGATTCCCACCACCCGCCACTACAAGGAACTCCTCGACAACAAGGAGATAGACTGCATTGTGGCCGCGGTGCCGGACCATTGGCACAAGCGAATCGTCGTGGACTGTTGTAATGCCGGCAAGGACGTTTACTGCGAGAAGCCCATGACCCATTTGGTGGCTGACGGCTTTGAGATGATTGCGGCGGAACAGAAGAACCAGCGCATCGTCCAAATTGGCAGCCAGCGGCGCAGTTCCATCGTGTATGCCAAAGCCAAGGAGCTCTGCGAAAGGGGTGTGATTGGTGATGTCTGCCTTGTCGAAGCCTCGATGGGCCGCAACGACCCCTGTGGCGCTTGGGAATACACGGTGCCGCCGGATTTGTCTCCGGAGACGCTCGACTGGGAGACATGGCTGGGTACGGCCCCCAGCAAGCCTTTCAATCCCTTGCATTTCACACGCTGGCGTTGCTGGCAGGACTACGGGGAAGGGATTCCTGGCGACCTTTACGTGCATCTCTTGACCGGGGTCCACTACGTGGCTGGAATCACGGCGCCGCCCAAGCGCGCCTTTTCGATGGGCGGTCTTTTCCGCTGGAAGGACGGGCGGGATGTCCCCGACACGATGACTACCGTATATGAATACCCTACGTTCCGCGCCACTTTCAGAGTGACGTTGAACACGGAGACAGATGAGGCGACGCGATTCATGGGCACGCGGGGAATGCTCGAAATTCGCAATGGCGAGCTGACTATGACGCCCCAGCCAGGCATAGATTACGGACCCTGCACCCCGGGTTGGCCTGGCAAAATGACTACCGATTTTGCACACAAGTGGCACAAAGAACACGAGTCGAAACCCGCCTCCGCGACGACTGTGGAATCTACACGCTTTTATACGCCACCAGGCTACGGAGAGGGCCGCGATCACCTTTGGAACTTCTTCGAGTCGGTGAGAACGCGAAGGCCTTCGGTCGAGGATGTGACCTTCGGAAACAATACGGCCATTGCTTGCCACATGGCCAATTACTCGTACTTTAACCACACGATAGCTAATTGGGATGCGGCGGAGAAGAGAATTTCAGGATAACTTGTAGCCTGTGGCGCTTTGGATTCCTCAAAAAAATTCGGGCCCCCCTAAGGGGACCCGAAGTGAAGAAGAGGAAATTGGTCCCGCCACGGGCAAGTCGCGAAGCCCTGGGGGCAAGGTCATCGCAACTAAGCCCCGATGCTCTGGCGGGACCCACCTATCATTTGACGCCGGAGGGCTTGAGTAGTCCAATCGATTCTCTTTATGGTTATCATTAAAAACCCGCTGCGACGGAAGTGGTCACACAGATAGGACATTTTGCGATCCAATGGATACTAAGCCTGCTTAGCCGCGGAGCAGGGAAAACTGAGGGCGATAATTCTCCGGGAAACAGATTGCTGATTTGAGTCGATTGAAATGTTATGCCTACTGAAGCCAATACGGGGTTCTCCAAATCAACGGGCGCGAACAAGGAATTGAGGGCCGAGGAGCTTCTGGGCCGGGTAGCAGACCGTGATGTTGAAGCGCTGGAGAGCTTGTACGACGAATTCGCCCCCAGGCTGATGGGGCTGCTCATAAGGATTTTGTCCTCGAGGCCCGATGCCGAGAGCGCGTTGCAAGAGGTTTTTCTGCGGCTGTGGAAGGAAGCGCCGGGTATTGCCCAAACCAAGGGGAGTGTGGCTGCCTGGCTTGTGCTCATGGCGCGGCACGCCGCCTTCCAGCGTCTTCGTGCCCAGCGGACAGTCGCGGCTCGACCTGCCCGTAGTCCCCTCGGGCAGGGTCGTACGAAAGAGGAGAAGTCTGCGGGCAAGCCAGCGGATTCAGGACGCCACGAGCACAAACCACAAGAGCGCCGTTCGGCCAAGTCTGGCTCGGAGACCTTGTCATTCCTTTCCGCGTTTCCTCAGCTCTGGATGCCGCGGCCGGTGGACATCGCCTTGGCGGATGCTCGATTGGGTCTGCTTCAAAGAGCTTTCAACCAAATGCCCAAGCCGCAGTACGTTGCGCTGGAGCTTGCGGTTTTCGACGGTTATACCGAATCAGAAATCGCTGCGCAGCTCGGCGAGCCCCTGGGCAAAGTGAGCGCAGGTCTGCGCGCCGCCTTTACCTTCCTGAGGCACCGCCAACACGCGGTGTTGGGAACATGGACCGCCCACATCTAGAGGACGTTTACGAATTATTCGTGCTCGGAGCGCTCCCGGAAGAGGACTCGCGGGAAGTGCGCGAGCACCTCGCCCAGGGTTGCGAGCATTGCCTGGAGCGAGTTAAGGAAGCCGCTCGAACGGTCTATCTGCTGAGCCTCACTGTCAAACCCTCCTCGCCCGGGCCGAAAGTCAAGGCTGACCTCCTGCGCCTGCTCCTCAAGAGGTAGGAGTCAAGAATAGGTTTCAGGCGCCAGGTGCCAGTGGCTAGTGGTCAGTTGTCTGTAGTCAGTCGTCAGTTGTCAGTTGCCAGGTCTCATGTGCCGCGTGGCAGGAGTCAGGTCTCAGGTGCCCGTTGCAAGGTGCCGGTGTAAGTCGTTGCATTTATCCCTTGCAGTTTCGTGGAAGAAGATTCTGGTGTCGTGTAGCAGTGAGTGACCAATGGATCTCTGATGATTGACGACGGACCATGCGGAGTGGATTCCCGCTTTCGCGGGAATGACTGCGACTACAGACTACAGATCACGGACCACGGACAACTGACAACTGACTACTGACAACTGAAAACTGACGACTGACCACTGACGACTTCCTTATGGAGTTTTCCAGCAAACCGGGTTTGCGTCGAGAACTAGGGCTGATCCAAGCCACCTCTCTGGCCATCACGGACATGGTGGGGATTGGTCCTTACATCACCATTCCCCTTTTATTGGCCACCATGGGCGGCCCCCAGGCGATGCTGGGCTGGTTGGTGGGAGCGCTGCTGGCTTTCTGCGACGGCTTGGTCTGGGCGGAGCTGGGCGCGGCGATGCCTAAGGCGGGCGGGAGTTACAACTATCTTCGCGAAGCCTACGGAGCGCGCAGCGCCGGACGCTGGTTCTCGTTCCTGATGGTCTGGCAGATCATGTTTTCCGCCCCACTCTCGGTGGCCAGCGGCAGCATCGGCTTTGCGAACTATCTTCACTACCTCTTGCCCGGCCTTTCGCCGGGGGGCGTGCGAATTGTGGCTGCGGTTTTTCCCCTGCTGCTGGTCGCGCTGCTTTACCGGCGCATCGGCGCCCTGGGAAACGTTTCGGTGGTGCTGGTGGGTGGCGTGATCCTGGGTTGCTTTTGGATCATCATTTCCGGGCTGCCTCATTTGAGCGCTGCGCGCCTGCTGGATTTTCCTCCCGGCGCGTTTCACCTGAGCTGGATCTTCTGGGTGGGGCTCGGCCATGCCACGCTTTATGCCCTCTACGATTACTTCGGCTATTACAACGTTTGTTACCTTGCGGAGGAAATCCGCGATCCGGGCCGCGTGATTCCGCGCGCCATCATGTTTTCCATCCTGGCGGTGGGAATCCTGTACGTGCTGATGACCGCCTCCTTCCTCAGTGTGATCCCCTGGAGGGATGCCATCCACACCCGCTTTATTGCGTCCCTCTATACCGAAACGCTCCAGGGCGCAGCCGCAGGCAAAGTGATGACGGGCCTGCTGCTCTGGATTGCCTTTTCCTCGGTCTTTTCACTGCTCCTGGGATATTCGCGCGTCCCTTACGCGGCGGCGATGGACGGGAACTTCTTCCGCGTCTTCGCGCGGCTTCATCCCAAAGGCCAATTCCCCTATGTCTCGCTCATCACTTTGGGAATCGCGGCCTCCATTTTCAGCCTCGGCAATCTGAGCGAGGTCATCGGAAGCCTGATTGCCACACGCGTGCTGATCCAATATTTGCCCCAGACCGTAGGCTTTTTCCTGTTACGGTTCAAATCTCCACAACTCCAGCGGCCTTTCCGCATGTGGTTCTATCCCGTGCCCGGAATCATCTCGCTTTTTGGTTGGCTCTACGTGTTGGGAACCGCAGCGAGGAAGTCACTGTTTTTCGCTTTGGCGGTTTTCGTGGTGGGGAGCGCAGCGTATTTCATTCGTTCACGAAAGAGGGGCGAGTGGCCGTTCAATCAGAAGGTGGTGGGATAGAGGCTCACTGCGTGAGCCGCGGGTGGCGTATACATTGCTTTCCAAGGGACCTAAAAGCCGCACACCCTGAAGACCGAGTCTGCGCTACCTCGGTCGCCGCGCGGGAGGATAGGACCGGGTGAGGGGATTCTTGCTCATCTCCCATTCAGGCTCGATTGTGAAGTACTGAGGCCGCTGTCTTATCCAAAGGATCGAGGCGGTTCGACGGCCGCGAAGGGTGCGCGCGAATCTACGGTCGCGTCATTGTAAGGGTTACCGCATACTTCTGCCGGACCAAGAAAACGTAAGCCGCGATGCCAATGATCAAGAACAACCAAATCACCTGCATTGGCGCCTTGTAGCTGCCTGTGGTTTGCATCAGCCATCCTGTCAATGAGGAGACGGAATCGTCAGGGGGCCAGCTTCGCGACTTGGCGGCGGGGAAACATAACCGAATGTCAGGTCTCGCGCACTATCATGAAAGCCATTCTCGTATTCATGATATCCAGCTTTCCCGGTGGGCGCCTACGCGGGTTCGGCAAAAAGCGCCGGCGCTTTGCCACCTCTGCGGATCATCCGCTCAATCGTCAGCAGAGTTAGCATGAGGTGTCTGGGATGATGGTAATTCTCCACCCGCGTGGCATGCGGCTCGAAGGTCACTTTTCTATCCCCCGCGCTGATCCAAAGGGGATAACCATGGCGCTTGAGGGGGTATTTGTCCTGCACGTAGGTGAACACTTTCCCGAACATATCCTGAGCCCACGGGGAGCCCGTTTGCTCGGTAATAAACAACGCTCCGTTGAGAGCCTCTTCTTGCGCCCATAGGACCTTGTCCAGGCTCCAGAGGTTTTGGTCCACATTATTCAGGCTGCGGAAGATTCCCCCATAGACCTCGTCCCAGGCCACCTCGACATGCCTGCGAAATCGCTGCGCAACGGTGTAGAAAATCGACTTGTTCTTGGTCCGCGCCGCTTCGTAAAGCAACATCCAACACATTTCGATGTAATGGCCGGTGTAAACGAACTGCGATAATTCACCGCCGGGGCGCGAAAAGTCATGGTTCAGCAATTCATTGTTGAGGGAGAATTCGGGATTGTAGTGGGCGTGCAGCACCACCTCGACGCAGTGGGAGATGATCTTTTCCAGTTCCTCGTCGGGGCGCATTTCCAACATTTGTGAGATAGTCCGGATGAGCAGCATCGAAACCCCCTGAATCCTGGCGCCGGGGAAGGGGAAAGGTTTCGGGCCGCCGTAGCTGGCGACGATATTGGGTTCGTAGTCAGGGCGATCGTAAATTCGCAAGCACTTGAGGATGATTCGTTTCGCCAGGTCCCAGTGCTTCCACTCACCGCTTGCCCGAGAGTACTCAGCCAAGCCTTCGGCAATAAAGAGATCCCCGTAGATGGCCGTCGCGGGAGGGGTGAGAGGTTTCCCCTTTCGAGTAAAACTCTCAGCCCACAACGTGTCCTCGCCGGAGGGGCTTAATCTCAAAATGAATTGGAGAGATTTGCGCGCGACTTCGAGATGTTTTTCGTTCCTGGCAAAGTTGTTGTACAGAAAAGAATAGACCCAGATGCCTCGGCCTTCGAACCACGCCAGTTTGTTACCGCTAAGATTTGTCCCGTCGCGGTCGGTATTGCACATAAAGCCGCCATACTGGTGGTCGATGACGTACTTGTCCATGAAGGGCAGGAAATCTTCGAAGAGGTAATACCGGTACAAGTCCCGAAGTTGTTCGAGCGACAAACCCGCCAGTTTCCCTTGCCCCTCGTTCCGAGCCGGACCTTCCCCCTCGATCCTCACTGCACAATTCGAAAGCCCGAAAGCAGAACCTGCAAGCGAAGTCTTGATGAACTTCCTTCTCTCCATAGGACCTCCTCATGGCCCACGGCTTGTGGCGCCTCAAAGCGCATAATAGGCCCTCGCCACCCGACTTTCTCACCGTGCAGAATGCCGGCCCGTTACCGCCCTTCACTTCAATGCAAAAATTCAAGGTGGTAACGCGAAGCTCACTCGATTATGTTGAGTACCCTTGGTACGGTGCGCTTGCCGGCATCGGCCAAGCTGAAAAAGGCGAACCTGGCTTCGGGCAAGGGGCGGCCGGCTATGCTATGCGCTACAGAGCATCGTTTGCGGACGGGAGGATCGAAAATTTCATGACTTCAGCCGTCCTTCAATCACTGTTGCGGGAAGACCCTCGCTTCTATCAGCCGGGTACGCGGACGTCTTGGCTTAGTCCACGACAAGATAGACTCCCGCTTTCGCGGAAATGACAGTGTGTGAGGCTCGCGACCCCCTCACCCGACCCCATCGGCTGGCGGGCTGGTTAAAACGCCGGACGCGGGCCACCCTCTCTCCCAACCGGGAGAGGGCATTCACCTAAGCACTCTACGAGCCATCTGCCGACTGCCGCGTTACCAAAAACATCCCCTCGTTGTGGATAATCTGAATGTCATCGCCATCGACTCGCGCGGAGAAGCCGGCTATGTCCCCAGGCATGGATTCTTCCATTTGTTTTCGCGTCTCCAAATAGCGCTTCTGCCCCGGCGCCAGTCCGGCGCGCCGCATCCATTGATTGAAAGATCGCTGCCGCCGCCGGACCGATTGCCGCAATACCTCGAGCCCATGCTCCTCGAACATGCTGAGGAAGGTGGTCAGGCGAAGAGAAGAGGTGTGGGAAGGGTCGCGGAGCCTTTCAATCTGATTGTAGAGCTCAAATTTCGAGTCGCTTTCCGGGCCCAGCGGGTCGAGGATCAGCAGCCGGCCCTGGGGTTTTGTTACGCGTATCATTTCCATGAGGACCGGTTCCGGCTTGGTGATGTGGTGAAAGGCATGTTGGCAACTGACCAGATCGAAGGAAACGTCCGGGAAGGGGATGTGGTCGGCATCGGCGCAAGCGAAGACCGCGTTGACGATTTGTTTTTCCGCCTGGAATTGGCGCGCTTGCCGGAGCATCTCAGGTGTCAAGTCGATGCCGTTGGCGAAACGCACACGCGGGGCGATGGCCAGAACAAACGCCCCCGGCCCGCAGGCGACGTCGAGGACAAGTTCATGGGTTTGGGGCTTCGCAAATTCCACTTTTTCGGCCAGAACCTCGGGTGAATCACGCACTGCGAACTTGGCGAAGGCGTCCGCCGTCTTGGTGAATTGTTTTTGGACTGTTTCTGTATGCTTCCTGGACATGAGTAACATTAAACTCGCTCCTTGTCATTTTCGCAAGTCGCGAGTAGCATAAATTGAATAACCCGCGAGGCAGTGGAGTTAGCTCAAGAATTGGAAGAGTTGGCGCAGTGCATTGTCGAACTTCGGGGCGTAAGCAAGCGTTACGGGCAACATACGGCGCTTGAGGGTTTTTCGCTGGAGGTGCGGCGGGGAGAATTCCTCACGCTGCTTGGCCCCAGTGGAAGCGGGAAGACGACTATCCTGCGGCTGGTGGCGGGATTCGAGCAGCCCCAGAGCGGGCAAATCCTAATCAACGGACGGGACGCCTCTCCTCTACCGCCTTACCGCCGCAATGTGAACACCGTCTTCCAGCACTACGCGCTCTTCCCCCACCTGAATGTCTTCCGCAATGTGGCGTTCGGCCTGGAGCAGAAGAAGTTGCCGTCTGCGGAAATCCTCCAGCGAGTTCGTTCCATTCTCGAGATGGTCGAGCTTCCCGGAAAAGAGGACCGCGATCCGCATCAACTGAGTGGGGGTGAGCGGCAACGCGTGGCGCTGGCGCGGGCTCTCGTGCTCGAGCCGGCAGTGCTCCTTTTGGACGAGCCGTTGGGCGCGCTCGACCAGAAGCTCCGCCAGCAAATGCAAGTGGAATTGAAGCGCCTGCGCGAGCGCCTGGGCATCACCTTTATTTTCGTCACCCACGACCAGCAAGAGGCGCTGGTGATGTCGGACCGAATTGCCGTCATCAACCATGGGCGTCTGGAGCAGGTGGGGCCGGCGGAGGAGACCTACGGAGCGCCTCGGACGCCCTTTGTCGCGGAGTTCATGGGCGTCGAGAATTTCTTCCCGGTGCGTTGCCTCAGCCATACCACCGAGGGCACTCGCTTCGGAACCACCACCGGATTGATCCTCTGGTCGAAGAACTCGCTGGAACTAGCCCCAGGCCTGGCTGGCAAACTGGGTGTGCGTTCGGAGGCCATGCGATTGACGCTGGGCCGCCCCCGACCCAGCAGCGAGGCCGTTAATATCGTGCCCGGCGAGGTTGTTGAGGCTATCTTTGAAGGTGGCAGCCGCCGCTGGACGGTTCAGATTCCGAGCGGCGAACGGCTGGTGGTCCGAGGGGCTATGGCGGCGAATGCCGTTCCCCTCGAGCGGACATCCCCAGGGGCCAAGGTTTACCTCTCCTGGGAGCCGGATCGAAGCTTGGTGTACGCTGTCAACGGCGCGATCTCACCGCCATCTTCGTCTGTCGAAAACGCCTGATAAAAAAGATGGCGCATTTCCCACCTGTATATCCCTTTCCCGCCGCCTAGGCAGACTCGCTGTAACCAAATGCCCTTTGTCTCCATCTCTTGTAGTGTCAGGCGAAGGGCAAACAAAGGCACAAATAAGGGGTGGAGCGTTATGGCTGAGAAGGTCGTAAAGACAGACGAAGAATGGAAGCAGGTGCTCAATCCCGAGCAATTCGAAGTGGCTCGAAAGAAGGGAACCGAGCGGGCCTTCACAGGCGAGTATTGGAACAATCACGAAAAGGGCATCTACCGTTGCGTCTGTTGCGACAATACGCTTTTCAGTTCGGATACGAAGTACGAATCAGGAACGGGATGGCCAAGCTTCTGGGAGCCGATTGCTCCGGAAAACATCCGTACCCAGGGTGATTTGACGCTCGGTATGGTCCGAAGCGAGGTCCAGTGCAAGAAGTGCGATGCTCATCTGGGGCACGTGTTTGACGACGGCCCACCTCCAACCCACCTCCGTTATTGCTTGAACTCTGCGGCTTTGAAATTCGTTAAGGCGTAAAGAACTAATGTAATTGCCCGATCTGATAGCTGAGGACCGCGGACTGAATCTGGAAATCGTACTTGGCGCTGCTGTCGGCGATTTGGGCCTGGGTCAGATTAAGTTGCGCTTGGGAGAGTTCGACGATCGAGCTGAGTCCAAGTTTGTAGCGGGCCTGCGCGAGGTCGAGCGCCAACGTGGCCTCCTTCAGCAACTGGGCGGTGACGGCGAGACGCTGATAGGCGGTACCGGCGTCGAGCCAGGCGGTTCGCACATCGCGCGAGATGCGGTCGGCAAGGTCGCGCGCGCTTTGGTCCGCTGCTTTGGCGCGGAGATTCGCTTCCTGGTGGCGGGCGGAAAAAAGGAACCCGTTGAAAATTGGAATATTCGCATTGATGCCCGCCGCGGCGTAGCGGTCGCTGAGCGGAACCTGGAAAGCCGGCGTGAGACCTGCCGCGCCCACCGCACTGATGGTGGGCATCCACAAATCGCGCTCGGCGCGGGCATAACGCAGCGCAGCCTCGTGGCTGAAGCGCGCGCTGGAGAGATCCGGGCGATCTTGGAGTGCCCGCACGATCAAGTCGGTTGGGTCAGCGAGTGGCGCGGGGGGCATCGGCTCCTCGGCGAGACCGAACGGTTGAGGATTGGCGAGTCCAAGGGCTTCGGCCAGTTCCGCGTAAGACGCCTTCTCGCCGTTTTGCGCTTGCACGAGCAGCAACTGCGCCTGCGCCAAGTCCACCTCGGCGAAGCTTACGTCCAAAAGAGACTTCAGCTTGTTTTTCTCGAGGGTGGTGATCTGATCGGCAAGAATCTGGCGCGCTTTCACCGTTTCCTCAGCAACCTTGAGTACGGCCTCGGCGCGCAGGACGCCGAAATAGGCGCGATTGACGGTCAGCAGCACGTCCTGCGCGGTTTGCTGTGCGCTCTGAGTAGCGGCTTTTGCCCCTAAACGCGCCGAGGCCACCAGGTTGGAAGTGCGTCCGAAGTCCGTAATGAGCTGGTTGACTTGCAGTCCGTTCGAATAACGGTTGTAGACGCTCGGGTTGTTAAGGAAGCCTGCGGTGATGCGGCTTTCGGGTATTGCCCCTGCTCCCGTGAGGCTTCCTATGGCGGTGGGGTAATAGGCCGATTTCTGTTCCCGGGTGACTTGGTTGGCCGCTTCCGCCTCGAAGCTGGCGGCCAGCAACAAGGGATGGTTGCGCAACGCCATCGCCTCAGCGTTTTTCAAGGTGAGCTTTGGCGTTTGCTGGGGCGCAGCCGGAGTCGAACCTGTCACCACGAGACAGACTGCGAAGACCAATACGCGGACGACGGAGCCGGGACGGGAATTACAGTTCCCGGTGCTCCACACAGCCTGTTTGGGCGGGCGAAGCTTTGGAGTGCGGCAGCTTGCTGCCGCTTTTTCGCCAGCCAGCTTGCTGGCGGGGAATTGTGCGCGCGTTCGAAATCCGGCGAGCAAGCTCGCGGGGAGGAAAGCGGCAGCAAGCTGCCACACTCCAAAGCTTCGCACCGTATGCCAACAGGGACGTGGCATTCCACAGCCTGGCTCGACTTGTCGGGGCAGGCCCTTCCGGCAGCTCCGTCCAAGCGTGGTGAGAGATACGGTTAGTCTCATTCCCCTTCCTCCTTAGGTCCGCCATGCGTTTCTCTTACTGCCTACTGCTTTTTGCCCTCCCGCCGGCCGTACACCAGCAGATACGCGGCTGGAACAATGAAAATCGTCAAGAGCACTGACGAGGTCAGGCCGCCGATGATGGCGCGCGCCATGGGTGTGTACTGTTCGGCGCCCGTCCCCAATTTCATCGCCATGGGCGTCATACCGATGATCGTGGCGAGCGAAGTCATCAGGATGGGCCGCAGGCGCACGCGGCACGCTTGAATCACGGCATCTTCGGGCGCCAGCCCTTGCGTCTCCAGGATATGCGCGAAATCGACAATCAGGATGCTATTGGAATCGGCAATGCCCACCAGCATCAGCACGCCCATGAGCGACATCACGTTCATGGTGCTGTGCGTGAGGGGCAGAATCACCAGCACCCCGATAAACCCCATGGGAATGGCCAGCATGATCAGGAAAGGATCGACGAACGACCGAAACTGCGCCACCAGGATGAGATACAGCAGCATAAACGAGAGCATGAAGCCCAGCCCGAAACTCTTAAAGGAGGCCTCCATGCCATTCACCATGCCGCGCAAATTGACACGCACGTTGCCCGGGATATTGGTCTTCGCCAGGATGCCACGAATGGCGGTGGTGAGTTTTCCCAGGTCCTCTCCCGTTGGGGTTACATACACATCCGAGACCCTCTGAATTTGGTAATGGTCCACTTCGGTTGGCGTCTGAAGGCTGGTGAGCTTTACGACGCTGTCAAGCGTGGTGGGCTCTTTCAGGTTGGGCGCTCGCAAGGGAATGTTCTTCAGGTCCATGGGATTGTGAATCGCCGCTGAGCCGTTCTCGAAGTATTGCACGGTCAGGAAGTAGTCATTGCCCGTTTTCCGGTCCACCCAATAGTTGGGCGCAATCATTAAGTTCGAATTCAGTGCCGTGATGACATTGTTGACTACGTCCTTCTGGCTCAGCCCCAACTCCCCGGCGTGCACCCGGTCTACATCCAAGCGCAGCGCCGGATAATTCATGTCTTGCGGAATGTAGACTTGACCGACGCCCGGCAACCGCCGGATCTGGCTGGCCAAGTCCTCCGCGATCCCGTAGCTCTGCTCCAGCTTCGAACTGCTCACCTGCACATCGATGGGCGCAGGCATCCCCATGTTCAAGATCGCGTCTACCATCGAGCCGCTGGAGAAGAAAGTCCGAATCTCCGGATCGTGCTTGTTCAATTCATCCTGCACCTGCTGCATGTAATCGAAACTGCTGCGCTTGTGGTCATCCTGCAACTGCACCTGCACGGTGGCCGTGTATTCCCCGGCATTGGTGGTGTACAGAGAGGAGAAATCCGGTACCACTCCAATGTTGGAGACCACCAGCTTGAAGTCCTTGGGATCAACGGCCTGCCGGATCAGGTTCTCCACCTTGGCCACATACTGCTCGGTCACTTCAATGCGCGTCCCGGTGGGCGCCTTGAGGTTGATGGTGAATTGCCCGGCGTCAGTGCGCGGGAAAAAGGCCAAGCCCAGAAAGGGGTAAATGATCAGGCTGGCCAAAAATAGCCCCGACAGGAGCGCAACGGTAAGCCCCGGCCGCACCAGGGCTCGCCGCACCCAGCGCTCGTAGAAATCCAGCAGCTTGTTGAAGTGCCGGTTGAACCCGGCATTAAACCTTTCCCACCGGGAAAGGTGGGCCGGCTTGGTCGGCTCAACTTCATACTCCCCTTCTTTCAGTTCGTGCCCTTGGGCGTGCGGAACCTGCTTCAAGAAGCGCGAGCAGAACAGCGGAATCACCGTCATCGCCACCACAAAAGACGCCAGGAGGGAGAGGCAGAAAGCCATGGCCAGCGCGGAGAAAAGGAATTTGCTCACGCCATAGAGAAACACCACGGGGAGAAAGTCCACGACGTCCACCAGGGTCGCAGCGAGGACGGCCAGGTTCACTTCCGCCCCGCCCACTTCCGCGGCGATCCGGGGCAAGGCGCCCATCTCTAGATGACGATAAATGTTTTCGAGCGAGATCACCGAATTGTCGATCACACGGGAAAAGGCCAGCGCGAGGCCACCCAGAATCATGGTGTTCACCGTGCCACCCAAAAGATTCAACGCCACAAACATGGTCAGGGCGGAAAGCGGAATGGAAAGCAGAACCGCCGTGGTGGCGCGCAAGCTGCCGAGAAAGAGCAGAATCATGATGCTGGTGAGCATGAGTCCGAGGAGGCCCTCATGCAGCACCGTGTGGATGGCTTCCTTGACGTACACCGACTGATCGAATACCAGGCTGGCCGTCATCTGCTTGGGGATGTCATACAGGTGGCCGATCAAGGCTCGCACCCCGTCCACCACCTCAATAGTGTTGGTATCGCCCCCTTGCTTCATGATGGGGATGTAACTTGATCGCTGGCCGTCCACGCGCACCACGTTGTACTGAATCTGATTGGCGTCTTCGGCCTTGCCCACGTCTCCCACCGTAACCCACGAGGTTCCCACCGTTTTGATGGGGATATCGTTCAAGTCCTTTACCTGGTCCACCAGACTGTTGGAATAAACGTAATAATCGGTGGGGCCTATTTTCACATCCCCGGCAGGCAGGATCAGATTCGATTGGTTCACCGCATCCACCACGTCCATGGGAGTCATCTGACGCGAAAAGAGCTTGTAGGGGTCCACGTACACCATGGCCTGCCGGTACTTCCCGCCAAACGGCGGCGGGATCTCCGCCCCCTTCACCACCGCAATCTGGTTGCGGATGGCGAACTGAGCGTAGTCGTGAAGTTGCGTTTCGGTGAGCCCCGGTCCTTTCACCGTCACCAGGCAAACCGGCAGGCTGGAGGCATCAAACTTCAGCACCACGGGCGGCAGAGTGCCGGGCGGCAAGCGCTTCAAGTCCGCGAGAGCGAGATTCGAGAGTTCCGTCACATCCGCGTCGGCGTTCGTCCCCGGTTGGAAATAGACCTTGATAATGCTGACTCCCAACATCGACCGCGACTCCATGTGATCGATACCGCTGGCCAGGGTGAAGAAGCGTTCGAGCGGGTTGGTGATGTCGATTTCGATATCCTGGGGAGGCATGCCGGAGTAAAACGTCGCCACCACCACTTCCGGAAGGTTAATGGGTGGGAATAGGTCCACTGGCATGCGCGAAAAGCTGGTCACACCAAGCAGCAAGAGCGCCAGACAACAGACGATGATGAAGTGGGGGTTGCGGATTGAAAAACGCGGCATATGACTCCACCTCTAAAGCGGATTTCTCAGATAGCCCAATGACCTTCTCCCGGTCGCGGACGCGTTTGACTAACCACCTTCTCCCAGGGGAGTCCGATTTCTGGACCCCGATGGGGTCCATCGGACCCCAGAAATAGGAGAAGGTGGCCGACGGAGGAGGCCGGATGAGGGGTCTCTTCGTTCGTCTACCCTCGGCGGCGACCAGGGTGTGGTCGGCACTCAACCTCTACCGCACTTATCCGTGCGTGGTGTCATTCCCGCGAAGGCGGGAATCCACGATACCTATAGGGGCCGGCCGTTTCGAGTGAAGAGACCCCTCACCCGGCCCGCCTCCCGATGAAGTGCATCGGGACGGCGATCCTCTCCCCTGGGAGAGGGCTATGAGTCCAGCCTGGTGTCAGCCCTGGGTTTCGCATATTGCCTTCTGCTTACAGCCTTCTGCTTTCTGCCCACTGCCTACTGCCTACCGCTATTGTCCCCCGTGGTATTGCAGCATCTCGACGACTTGCGGACGCACTTCTTCTCCCGGCTTTAGACCGCTGCGGTCGCTTACGATCACTGATTCGCCTTCGGCGAGGCCGGAGACCACTTCTGCGTCGGTGGCAGTTTCGAGGCCCACCGTTACCACCCGAAGCTCGACCTTGCCGGCGGGACTCACGACATAAACCGTGGTTTGGTTGCCCTCACGGGTCACCGCCTCCAAAGGCACCGCCAGAACGTTATCTCTCGCTTCCAGGGTAAGCGTGGTCTCCGCATACATTCCCGGCATCAACAGCCGGCCGGGGTTGGGAACGTCGACCTCGGTGTGCATGGTGCGCGTGCCCTCCTGCACGTCCAAGGAAAAGCGGGCCACCTTGCCGGGAAAAGACCGGTTGAGAGCCGGCACACGGACCTCGACGGGATCGCCGACCCGGATGTAGCGCACTGAGGACTCGGGAACCGGGATCACTAAACGATACAGATCGTCCTGGGAAAGCTTGACCAGAGGCAAGGCCTGCGTGCTGGAGCTCGTGCCCGCCTGCATCAAGGTTCCCAGGTTGGCGTAACGTTGCGTCACCACGCCGGAAAACGGCGCCGTGATGCTTGCATAGGCGAACAACGCTTGATCGTGAATAAGGCTGGACTTCGCCATCAGGAGCTGGCTTTGTGCGGCCTCGAGCGATGACTGGCTAGCGTCCACCTGAGACGCTGCCGCCAGGTCCTTGCCCTGTGCGTCATCAACTTCCTGCTGGGCCACCAAACCGGGCTGGCTTTCGAAGACACCATTCAAGCGGGTATATTCGAGGTGGAGAGCCGTGTACATCGCCTGATAACGTTTCAATTGGTGCCCGGCGCGGGAAACTTCGTCCGTCGCGTTCTTGATGGCGGATTGATCCACCTGTAACTGCGCCTCGAGCTCCGGAATTTCCAGAGTGGCCATCAATTGGCCCGTTTGCACGTGGCTGCCATAATCGACATACAACTTTTTGACAAAACCCGACTCTTTCGCGTAGACGTCGATTTGCTGGAAGGGGACGAGCTCCGAGGAAAGCGTAATTTGCCGCTGAAGAGTTTTCCGGATCACTTTCGTTACCCCAACAGTTTCGACCGCCGGGGAGTCGACCTTGGCTCCTACCTTCCCGCAGGAAGGAAGCAGCGCGACCCCCGTGGCAGCCAAGCCGGCTATACAGGCTGCGGAAAAACGTTCCACGGTTGTCATCCTGAGCGGAGCGAAGGATCTCGCTCTGCGTATCTTCTTGAAAATGCACCGGGCCAGATTCTTCGCTGCGCGCAGAATGACAGTTTCGAAGAGTTCGCCCGCAGCCTGTATAGCCACCGGCACCCAATTGCTGTTGGCCGATATTCGCTTGTTCATCGTTTCCACCGATTTGCTCCGTCGCGAGTGCGATTCACATTGAAGTCGTACAACTCTCTCAGCGCTTGACCGAGTTCTTGAAACGTAGCTCCGGGCTTCTTCGACAAGTCGATCACTTGCCGCTTCTTCTCCATAATTCCGCTGGCCACCGCGGGAAGTTCATTTGCCAGATCCGGGGGGATGGTGATGATTCCGTGGCGGTCCCCGTGAATCAAGTCACCGGGCTGAATCGCCAGCCCGCCCACCTCCACCGGTCCGCCATATTCAACCACGTGGACATAGGCGCGCGAGATGGCGAGCCGGCCGGCGAAAACCTGGAAGCCACTCGCTTCGATCCCGTGCAATTCGCGTGCGGCCCCGTTCGTTACCGCTCCGACACAGCCCAACGCCTTCAAGATGTTGGCGTGTACGCTGCCAAGGAAAGCTCCCGTCCCCGGCTTTTCGTCAATATCCTGGATTACGACCACGCGTGGAGACTGAACACTCGTGATGTGCTTCCACCAATCGGTGCGTTCGACGTAGCGGCTTCCTACTATGGGTGGATCAGCCGATCGAACTTTGCAAGTGGCCGCATACCCAACCATGGGAGGTAAACTCTTGAACAGACATCGGAAGCCGGCAGTCGCAAACCCTTCATTGCGCAAACGGACACCAAAACTTTCAATCGCATCAGATATTACGCACGTGTCGAAGGACCGGAGCTGATTGATCTGCTCGGACGATAATGGCGGGTGCAAGATGTGTACCTCCTGCCTTGAACTCGAGATGGCAATATCTGGAGAAGACCCTTGGGCTGGGGGTAGGGGGCCATGATTAGGGAGGTCACGGACTGCTATAATGGTTTTACCTCCCCATACAACCCATTTCCCTGCCCAAGACCCTATCGAACAATCCCCCTGCGGACTCCCAGTACCACACTATACTGTTCACGTAAGGAATGCTCAGGAAACTCCTTCCCAATTTGTTTCGGGGCGACCCCCTCACCCGCCTGCGGGCCGAAGCCGATGTTGTTCACGGCTCGCCGCTTCCCCTTCGGCGGGCGTAGGCCCGGCCCGCCCCGGCTGGAGAAAGCGCCGGTTGCGGTCCACCCTCTCCCCCAAGGGGGCGAGGGTAGTAGGTTCAAATCAACGTCACCCTCTCCCCCTTGGGGAAGAGGGGCAGGGGTGAGGGGGTTTTGGGGTCGCACTGTGAACAGCCTCCATAGACGAAGCTAAAGTGAACAGCATTGCAACACCATATCCGAGGGGTTGAAATAAGTAACTTGTTCATCGCTGCTTTTCCCCTTGAGCTCCAGTGCACCAAAGGAACGGTAACCACGACGTCATGAGAAATTGAGCAATATCTGTATGGCGTCCCACCGAATGAGTGAGCCGAAATCGACGAATGCGAAAGATTTACTCAAGGACGGGAGGTGAACGGAGGCGATGTTTCTGGAAGGTTATAGGAAGAGTTATGGGGAGTGTTTCTGCGTGGGGAACATAACGCGAGGGTGAGGCTTTGGTCTCTGCCACAACGACCTCAGCGGATTCAGCCACATGGGTGACGGAACTCTCATGCTGCTCCGATACGCTCATGTGGCTGGCCTTGTAAGTGTGCCAAGGCCCGCTGCAGGCTCGAAGACACGGCATCCTGGTGGCGGCCGAAAGGCCAACTACGCCGACCAGCAGGAGCATAACGCCAGGCACAAAAACCGCCTGATAGCGGGCGATGATTCCCCTCATGCTTTCGTGGAAGTATCCTAAAGCAGCCCTTAAAGTATCCAACGTAACTATAATGCCATCCGACTTGCCGCTTGGCAAGACGTTTTGGTATGAAATCCTAATGACTAGCCTCACGTGGAAGACAGGCTCTCATCTTCTAATCGCAGGGTGAGCCTCCAATTGCTTTCGAAGCAAATCAAACCGAAGAGGTTGCCTGAGAAGAGGCTCCGGTGGGGGCTCCGCCCGCGCCCTGGAAGTTCGGACGCGCTACGGCACCACGCAGAGTAAGTCAGCGTAAACCATACATGATCGTCGCCGTCAATCCATCCGGAAGCTTGTATACATCAGGGTTCCTTCGCGCTCGATCTGGAGGGCGACTGGGCTGTCAGGCTTAATTCGGTCCAGTGCTGAGCGGAGAAAATCCAGGCCGATGACGGGCGTTCCATTGAGACTGTGGATCACGTCTCCTATGGCAAGTGAGTTTTCCTCGCCGCCAAAGCCGGCCGCCTTAGCGGCCACGATCACTCCGGATGCTTCCCTGAGACCCGGCAGCATCTGCGAGACTTTCTTGTCAATCTCAATGCCGAGAATCCCCAGCTTGCTGACCAGGTTTTTCTGGGGATCAATCAGATCCGTCATGCGGTCGACATTATGCTGACGCTGTATGACGGGGACCTGCATACCCAGTTGTTCGGCGCCGCGAAGAACCACGATATTCACCCGATCTCCTTCTTTAAGCATAAAGAAATACATGCCAAATATTGGAACACTTCCCACGAGCTTGTCGTCCACACTTAAGATGATGTCCTGAATCTTGAGGCCAGCCGTCTCTGCGGGACTGCCCGGCATAACATCCGAAATGATTACCCCCTGTTCCTTCCCAAGTCCCAGGGCGGCGGCCAAGTTCGGAGTGATGGTTTGGACGCTGATGCCGATCTCCCCCCGATGCAGATGGCCGAATTTGCGGAGCTGGGGATAAGCAACGGCGACAATGCCGCTCGGAATAGCGAAGCCTAAGCCTTCGTTTCCACCCGACTGGGTCAAGATGAAGGTGTTGACGCCCACCAGTTCCCCGTCCACATCCACCAGCGGGCCGCCGCTATTTCCGGGGTTGATGGGAGCATCAGTCTGGATATAAACCATCGGACTATCGGGGTCGGGTTGACGCGCAACTGCGCTTACCACGCCCATGGTTACGGAATTCTGCAAGCCCCCGGGGCTGCCAAACGCGAAGACCATCTCGCCTTGCCGAAGATTGCCGTACTTGCCGATCGGCAGGGCAGGCAACCCTTTCGCTTCGATCTTGAGCACCGCGAGGTCCGTTTCCCTGGATTGCCCCAAGATGCGGGCGTCCAATGTGCGACCTCTGGCGTTGAGAGTGGAAAGATCAGGAGACACGCCCACAACTGGAATAGGCAAGACTACCTGAACTCGTTGGGCGCCTTTGAGGACGTGAGCGTTGGTCAAGATATAACCGTTAGGGTCGACGATGACCCCGGAACCAATGCTACGAAGCCTCCCGATCACCAGAGCGGCTTCGCTGCTTTCCCCTTCTTGCATAGGGCCGAATCCAGTCGTAAGTACCTGGACAACACTTGGGGAGACTCGTTTTACTAGTTCCTCAACCGAACTGCTGAGCTGGTGCAAAGCGTCTGGAGACGGATTCCTTTGGACAGACTGCGCCTGCGAGTCCACTGCGGAGAAACAGCACAACGCCAACAGACCGCCCAACGCCAAGACCTTGGTACGCAGTTGCAACTGTTCGTAATCAGTCCGATCTAGCATGTCGAACCTCCCTGTTCTGTCGCGAAACGTGAGGGCCTGGAAGGTAATTTAGCATAATCTATTGACCTTTTCGAGTCCCCCTTGCTACCATGACCGCGTAACTCTGGCGAGATGGGGCTCGTCCCCCAATATCCACTAATTGACTTATAAGCCGTGCTCGCGTCTAGTGTCAAATCACATTCAATCTGCATCGATCTCGGGGGTTGACGCGTGAATCCCTCATCAATTTCTGCGGCGTGAACCTTTGCCATCTCTCGCCCGAGTATGGGGTGACGTCAATGCGTTCGACAATCGTGACCCTGAAATCCAAAAACAAGGCTCAATCGTAAGCGGTTGGCTGCGCCCGATGAAGAACCGGGCATACTTCAGGAGGGTTCAGGGCATCTAATGGATGACTGATGGCCTCCTTTGACTACGATTTGGTTGTGATCGGCTCCGGTCCGGCAGGGCAGCGCTCTGCTATCCAAGCTGCAAAACTGGGCAAGAAGACTGTCCTTGTTGAACGCAAGGCGGTTTTGGGTGGCGTTTGCATAAACACCGGAACGATTCCCAGCAAGACTCTTCGTGAGGCTGTGCTCTACCTCACAGGGTACCGGTTGCGTGGAATCTACGGTGAATCCTATGTGGTGAAGCAAAACATAACAATTGACGATCTGCTGCTCCGAGTTGAGCATGTGATCCATCACGAGATCGACGTCACTCGGCACCAGTTGCTTCGTAACGGAGTGGAGGTCATCAACGCCGAAGCCTCTTTTACAGACCCTCACACAGTTCGGCTTGGCTGGGTGGATGGATCGGGCGAAAAGGTTGTGACCGCTGACAAGTACGTAATTGCGACAGGCACGGAAGCCACCCGTGACCCGCACATACCCTTTGACGGCCAGAATATTTTTGTTTGCGACGATATCTTGGGCCTCAAGCGCCTCCCGCGGACGTTGGCCGTAGTGGGCGCCGGAGTTATCGGTTGCGAATACGCGAGCATTTTTGCGACCCTGGGGATACGCGTGACTCTAGTAGACCGTCTACTTCGATTGCTCCCGTTCGTGGACAAGGAGGTAGTCGGAGCGCTGGATTACCATTTGCGCGAAAACCGCATAACGCTCTGGCTTGGGGAAAGGGTCAGCGCAATCGAGCGCCTGGAAAACGGATCAGCCTCCAAGGTAAGAATACACCTTGCTAGTGGCAAGCAGATCGTTGCTGAGAAAGTTCTTTATAGCATCGGAAGGACAGGCGCGACGGCAAAGTTGAATCTCCAGGCGGCGGGCCTCAAACCCGACGACCGAGGCCGCCTCAAGGTAAATCCCACCTATCAAACTGAGGTGCCTCATATCTATGCCGCCGGCGACATCATCGGCTTTCCCAGTCTCGCATCAACTTCCATGGAGCAGGGCCGCTTGGCCGCATGCCACGCCTTTGGGGTCGAAGCCCAGAGCGTGCCGGCGCTGTTTCCCTACGGCATTTACACGATTCCGGAAATCTCCTTCGTCGGCCGGAACGAGGAAGAACTCACTCAACAGAATGTTCCCTATGAAGTCGGGAAGGCTAATTACCGTGAAATCGCTCGTGGGCAGATCCTCGGTAACGACATTGGAATGCTAAAGTTGCTATTCCACCGTGATACGCGCGAGCTTCTCGGTGTCCACATCATCGGAGAAAGCGCGAGCGAACTTGTTCACATTGGGCAGGCAGTGTTGGCGTTTGGGGGGAAGATCGATTATTTCATCAGCAACGTTTTTAACTATCCAACGCTCGCCGAGGGTTATAAGAATGCGGCATTCGACGGGATCAACCGATTAGCGAACTGACTGAACTTCTTTCCTACGATCCCAGCTTCACCTTTCCGGAACTTACGTTCGGGTCTACTTGCTGGAGCACGAGCCCGGTCGGGCAGAGATATACCGAGCGAGGCTCGAAATGGACAAGTCACGCGCTCTCTATGACTTGTCGTGCTAATCATTTGCGACGTCGCGTTATGCAACCCAGTTGCATCAAACAAAGTGTAAGAGGAGAGATAAACCATGATGGGAACATGGAGACAAATTTGGCAGGCGACGTTGGGCCTTCTCGTCGCGGCAGCGATCGGCGTGGCGGACACGTCGAACACGTCGAACAACAACCCCCCGCCCGGGACGTTGAATTACGTCGAAGGCCAAGTCTCGGTACAGGGCCAAAAACAATCACCGAAGTCAGTGGGTACAACGTACCTCGAACCCAACCAGGTGTTGGACACCCGTAACGGCAATGCCGAAATGCTGCTGACGCCGGGTATATTCTTGCGGATCGGTCACAACAGCGAAGTGAAGATGATCTCGCCGGGGCTGGCGGATACCCAGGTGCAACTAACAAACGGTTCCGCCATGCTGGAAGTGGATGAACTGTTCAAGGAAAACAACCTCAGCGTTGTGGTGGACGGCGCAACGACCAGAATTGAAAAGCAGGGATTGTACGATTTCAACGCCAACCCTCCTTCTGTGAAAGTCCTGGATGGCAAAGCTGTAACGTACGAAGGCGATCAGAAGGTCAACCTCAAGAAAGGGCACGAAACCCTGCTGGCGGAAGCGCAACCCCTGGCCCAGCAGAAGTACAACAAGGACCAGGTCGAGGACGATCCTCTATACCGTTGGAGAAAGTTGAGAGGCGAATACGCTACTCAATCAAACGTCGAAACCGGCAACGCCCTCATGACGGACGGCGGATGGTGGGGACCTGGCTGGTATTGGGATCCATTCTGGTACGACTTTGCTTTCATGCCGGGATTCGGAATGGGGTGGGGTCCCTTCGGCTATCCATTTTTCTCGCCGTGGTGTGTGGGATGGGCTCCCTACTATGGCTTCCGGGGGGGCTACGGCGGTTACTACCATTATCAGGCCGCGGGAAGCCGCGGCCGTGGGAGCTTGCCGCCACTTGCACATAAGCCCGCGGCGGGATCCGCTGGATTCCGCGCTCTACCGCGAAGTATGGCGATGGGGGGCGGTCGGATGGGAATGGGAGGCTTCCGCGGTGGTTCGATGGGCGGATTCCATGGTGGTGGCATGATGGGCGGCTTCCACGGCGGTGGTGGGGGCCGACGCTGAATTGGCGTTTGGACCCATGTGAGCCTCACGGCGCCGGTCTCAAGCGCGAGGGGGCTGGTGCCGCGACCGACCCTGCGGTTCGAAGATTTGCCATGACAGGCATCGTAATACTTTGTGGTATGCCTGTCTGACGCCGTTATTTTGGCCCCGGGCAACTGCCGCTCATCACAGGAGGTGGCGCCAAGTTGTTAGGCAAATCTGTGGCTCGAAATCTTCGATTTCCAGAAGAAGCCGCAGACTTCACGAAGTAGATAAGGAGAGGAAACGATCCCGCAAAGCGGACGACGCCCTCTCCCCTCCTCATACCGGACGTGCAGATTTCCCGTATCCCGCTATTACGGAAGCTCGCGTCTCAAGCCTTCGCAGGCCGTTGCGCGGTGGAACAGCGCAGCAGCAACTAGCCCAGACACTGGAGATGCGCACCGTCCCTCACTCCTTCTGGCGTACAAAGGGGCCGCTGGCTGCGGCGATGGAGATGTAGTCCCATCTCCACGTAAGCGCGGATCGTCTCGAAAACGCGACTCGGATAGCATGCCCCTCATTCAACTCTGAAGCGTCTGCCTCTCGATGCTGAGGGTTGCCACACGGAAAGGCGATTCAGTTGAAATGGACCATCTGCAGAAAGCAACTCCATCGCCTCTGGATAGAAATACGCGGGAACAAGGAAGGCTGCCTCCACGCAGGGATACCTATGGCACTTTCATATATGGAAACTAAGCGGCTGCTCGATAACGCCAAATAAGATGTGGCATGAAAGTGTTCTTGGACTTCCGGGGATCGCAATAGTTCGCCAGTACGAGGGCTCAAACAACCATTCTGCTCTTTCCATCGGCCCCCATCGGGTTTAGTCTGTAAAGAGCCAATCTGGACACTGGCTCTAGCCGCCAGTGAAAATGCCGGTGGCTCCTCTCGCAGGTAGCCCACACTCGGGAGGAAGCGATGATCGGTACCGACGCACTCGATTCAGATCGACTCCTGTTGAGTACCCGTTTTGCCCTTGGGGCCGGTTTTGGCGGCCTTCTGGCCATCATGGCTCTCGCGGGAATCTACGGCATACGAGTTCTCCAGCGGATCAGACGGAACGACAACCAGATTCGAGCGCAGTTCCTTTTGAAGAATCATGCGCTCAATGACATACGATCTCAGCTTTACCTTTCCGGAACCTACGTTCGTGACTATTTGCTGGAGCCCGAGCCCGGTCGCGCAGAAACATACCGAGCAAGCCTCGAAGAGGTACACCGTCAAATGGAGTCCGCACTGGAATCGTTCGGCAGCCAACTCGAACCCGACCAGACCAAATACTACACCGAGCTATCGGCGAATCTCTCCGATTATTGGCAGATCCTCGGCCCCATCTTCAAATGGGACGCCAGCCAACGCCGACACGAGGGATACGCTTTCCTCCGGGATGAGGTCTTCCCTCGCCGCGCGGCGGTGCTTGCGATCGCGGGTCGAATCGAGTACATCAACGAGCAGCAGTTGAATACTGGCAACCACCGGGTGGACCACCTTTTATCGGAGTTCCAGAGCCGGCTGGCTATGATTCTCTTGGCAACGCTTCTACTGGGGTCGGGGATGGCAGCATTCAGCACTTGGAAGATTCTGAGATTAGAGGCCCGAGCGCGCGCTCAGTATCAGGAGGTTGTCGAAGCGCGAGGGCAGCTCAAGGAGCTCTCCGCCCGGCTTGTGCACGCGCAAGAGAACGAGCGGCGTGTACTCGCGCGCGAGCTACACGATGAAGTGGGCCAAGCGTTGTCGGCAGTTCTCGTGGAACTGCGTAATTTGTCGGCAGAATCTGCGATACAAACCGATCAACAGTCACGCGATCATGTCGAAACAGTGAAGCGCCTGGTGGAAAACTCGGTGCGAGTGGTTCGAAATATGGCCCTTCTTCTTCGACCGTCCATGCTGGATGATCTTGGTCTTGTTCCGGCTCTGCAATGGCAGGCCCGTGAAGTATCCAAGCGCACCTCCATGGATGTGAGCGTCGCGACTGACCTTGCGTCGGATGATCTCCCCGACGAGTACAAGACCTGCATCTACCGTATAGTCCAGGAAGCGCTGCACAATTGTTCCCGTCACGCTCGCGCCACAAAAGTCCGTATCAGAGTGCAACAGGAGCCGGGCCGGTTGTCACTTTCCATCCAGGACGACGGTCAGGGTTTCGATGTAAGGGAGACGAAGGGACTGGGGCTACTCGGAATTGAGGAGCGGGCGGCCAGGCTAGGAGGCAAATGCAAAATACATTCTGCGCTGGGAAGCGGAACGATTGTGGCGATAGAACTGCCGTTCAGTAATAACGAAGGGAGCATAGACGCCGGTGGAAAAGAAAAAGATTCGGATTCTATTAGCGGATGATCACAACATTATGCGCCGAGGTTTGCGGCTACTCCTGGAGAGGCAGCCGGGATTCGAGGTGGTCGGTGAAGCCGCAGATGGCCGCCAGGCAGTGGAACGGGCGGAGGCAACCAAACCCGATGTCGTCGTTCTGGATATCGCCATGCCAAACATGAGCGGCATCGAGGCCGCCCAACGAATCAGAGCTTCGCTCCCGCACGTGGCGATTGTAATCCTGAGTATGCACTCCGACGAGGGCTACGTCTTGCGGGCGCTCAAGGCAGGAGCCAAAGGCTATCTATTGAAGGACTCCGCGGAAAATGACCTCATCGAGGCAATCAAGGCTGTGAGTGGAGGGAAGGCGTGCTTCAGTCCTGAAATCAGCAAGATCCTGGTTGAAGATTATGTGCGGGAGATGAGAAAACGAGGAGCCGAAGATAGCTATGAGCTGCTCACCTCACGGGAGCGGGAGATCCTGCAACTGTTGGCGGAGGGCAAGTCGAACAAAGACATTGCAACCTCACTTAACCTCAGCCTTTACACGGTGGAGACGCACCGCAGAAACCTTCAAGACAAACTCAATCTGCACAGCGTTGCAGAGTTGATCTTGTACGCGGTGCGGAAGGGCATAATCGCCTAGCTTTCCTCGACCTGTCACTTGCCTGGAAATGCCGCTGTTCTTGTGGCGCTGTTCCAGTACGACCACGCCAGCCTGACCGCACGAACCACGTCATCTTCGCGAAGTGGCTTGGATAAGACATCGTACCCGCCCGTGCGCACCACCTCGTTCCACAGATAGGTGTCGACCACTTCGGAAACCAGTATGATACAAGCGCGGTGGGGAGACGACGCCAAATCTTCCACCGTCTCCCGCCATCCTCTGCCGGACAGATCGCGGTCACATAGGATCACCGGCGCCTTGAGTTGATGCAACGCAATCCGGGCATCTTCGCACGTTTCCGTGAACAGCAGGTGCCATCGGTTTCGGCTGCATATCTCGGTCAGTAGTCGGCAGTCCTTATCGCTGGTAACAAGCCCAAGAACGCTAATGGGGGCCAGCGATGAAGGGCTCGCGGGCGACGACGCTGGCCAGGTGGTACAGCCGTTCTTTCTGCGGAGAAAGTCAGCAACCCTTGCGAAGAGTGAATGTATGGCTTGCCGCGTGATTACTATCGGACGGCCACTTGCGGCTGGGTGATTGTCAGTGCTCATGGGAATGGTTCCGTGGTTCGATGGAAAGCACGGTGGCTGGTTCGTTAGCATCTGAAATCGCTCCTTCCACAGACTGACCTTGTCGAGCGTATCTTCAAAGTCGAGCTTCCCTACGCCGACCTTCCTGAGCGTAGCAGCAGAACCCCATTGGAAGAAATACCGGACAGATGGTAATGCGAGAGCAAAAAGCCGGTAGCTGCTCCGCTGATGGACTCAGCGTTGTCGACAACACGCCCCATATCAGCGCCCCACGTCCGGCGCAAGCTCCACGAGCTTCCGGAAAGGTTGCGGCGGAGGGGCGGGTTTCACGATGTCCCACTACCAGTGGGGCTGGATCAGAGCTACTAGGGTTCCCAGTTGAAATTAGCAATCAGTTGGTATGGTTTGAGTCTTTGCTTTGCATTAAGGTCGGAGTTCAGGTTCGTTCTAGCTGGTCTGAAAGCAAGTCACGTTCAGCCGGCTGGCCGAACAATGGGCACTAAAGGAGGGACCGACGAAATGAACAAAGATGTGGTGAACAAATCTATGCTGGCGGCGGCAGGCATTCTGGTTGCAGCCAGTATGGCATTCGCGAAGTTTCCGAGCCTCGATTTCGGCCGTTCTTCAAAGAAGTCAGCCGACGTCGACATTTATCAAACGGGTCGAATTCGTGGCGGGCCAACTTTGCAGTCCGGCGAATACAAGGTGGTTTTAAACAATAATTCTACAACACCCGAAATCGGGTTCTATCAGAACGGTAAGCTTGTTGCCGAGGTCCCCGCAAAGCTGGTTGACCAGGGGAAGAAGATCAACGAAACCAAAGTCTACTACGATACCACGGGCGCCGACACCCAAGTGATAACGCAGATGGACTTAAGTGGCTGGAGGAAAAAGGTCGTGTTCGGAAAGAATAACGGCGGGGCTCGCTCAACCAATTAAGCGACGGCTACACTTCATTGATAGAAAGAGACGGCTCGTGGACCCGGTCGCTGTGCGGGACACAACCTTGGTAATGGATAAAACCTATGAACAAAACGAACGTTAAAGGTTATAGGCGGATGCTCGAAGCAAAGCGACGGGAACTCCTGTCAAGCCACCGCGATACTGAGGGCATCGCGGTGGAGAGAGTTCCGGATTCGATGGACGAGTTCAGTTTGGAGATTCAGCGGAGGATGGCAGTCGATGCGCTTAACCGCAGGGCAGCCCTCTTTCGCCAGGTGACAGAATCGTTGGAACGAATCGCGGGGGAAAATATGGCGCGTGCCTGGCGTGTCAGAAGGCGATCTCCCCCAAGCGCTTGGCTGCCTTGCCTTGGGCGGCTCTCTGTTTTGAGTGCCAACAAGCTACGGAGAAGAGGTTGGGCACCGACGCCAGAGAAAGCGTGGGCCTGCGGCCGGGATACAGCGTGAGTAACAGTGGAGAACCGCCTGCCAACAGCTCCTCTGAGCACGACCACCGGTTGCGGAGATCAGTGGTGCCGAGGGCTCCCGCGAACGGGGGAGCAAGCAAGTCTGAGGCACGGCTTTGAAACGGAATGGTGGGGTGCATGTCGGGCGACGACTAACCACGCGCCGACGAGGAAGCGCCGGACAACTCCGGTCACCCCGCCGCCAATTCCAGCATTGTAGGTATTCGCCTCGCGCAGAGCTCGATAAGAGCTGCGAGGAGGTCGCGGAGGCGGTTACGCATGAGGGAGCGCTTTCCTCACCCTTTCGTTCGAGGGCAAGCCAGGACCAAGGACCTGGAAGACAGGTCCTAAAAAGCCAGAAATCATGCTGATGGAGGACAATCCTTTGAACGCAAATTCGGAAACACAGATTGCAGGGGATGCCATGCAATGCCGTATGGGTTCGGCCATGGACTTCGAGCACGCCTACCGAATATACGGAAGGCGCGTATATGCCAAGTGCCTCCACATGGTCGGAAACGAGGCGGAGGCGGAAGACCTGACCCAAGAGGTGTTTCTCCAGTTGTTTCGCAAGCTGGATTCCTTCCGTGGTGAATCTGCTTTTGCCACCTGGTTATACCGGGTTGCGGTCAACGTCGTGCTGATGCACCTTCGGAGGAAGTCGCTCATCACGACCTCGCTCGAAGAGGTCACCGAGTTGAAGGAGGGAATCTTCAGCTTGCAGCAGGTTTTGGGCGCTCCTGACAGGGCGTTGACCACAGCGATTGACCGGCTGAATTTGGAGCGTGCTTTTTCACAGATGCCCGCAGGGTACAGGCAGGTGTTCCTGATGCACTATGTTGAAGGGCACGGGCACCGCGAGATTGCCCGAATACTCGGCTTATCAATAGGCACGTCCAAGTCGCAACTATTCAAGGCCCGAGTTCGGCTGCGCCAACTGCTCCGTGGGGGGAGAATCCAAACAACTGGAAAGAGGGGTTGGCAACCGGCCGCGAACCGCTCCTGAACGATCGGGCCGCAGAAGCAGGCGCTCCCGACATTCAAGTTTCGCGGGGTCATGTGGCTGATCAAGCAGGGTGAAACGAGGCCTTCTTAACCGGCTCTTTTGGCCTGGAAGGGAAGGTCCAGAGGCTCATCGAAGTATGAGCAATTACAATCAGGAAAGTCTGGAGGGACTTATGCAGAGACAAGACGTTGATGATAGAAAGGTGAAAGAACTGCCGGGGTCGCTCAAACCGAGGGTGCTTTTGGTTGATGAAGACTTGGACGACCTGTGGCGCTATTCCGCTTTTCTTTACGACCAAGGCTATCAGGTGCGCGCCATCCCCTCCTTTGCGGACGGCGCGGCCTGCGTTGAGCGCGAGGATTTCGATCTCATTGTTGTAAGCCAGGGGAGCCCCAGCTTCGAGGGACGTTTGGTGTTGGCGCGAGCGATTGAAAGGAATCGCTGGGCGCGCGTTCTCGTGCTGACGCGCGCTATCGAGGTGCCCTGCTATATCGAGGCGATACAATCAGGAGCCCTTGATTACATGGAGAAGCCTTTGCCCCCTTCAGAAATAGGGCAACTTGTCAGAAGGTATGTCCGGACTCGTTCGGCAGCAGCCTGCGCTACTGCTTAGTTGCAGAAGTTAACGAGCTCATCGGTCCGTTGATGGAAGGGCGCGGCTTTACAGGCTGCGGAAAAACGCTTCGCTGGTGTCGTTCTGATCCCGCCTTGCGGGAGAAGAATCTCGCCCTGCGCATTTTCATGAACATACGAGATTCTTCGTCGCCTGCGGCTCCTCAGAATGACAGTCCCAACGGGTTTTTCCGCAGCCTGTTTAGCCCCCGAAGCTACGCGGCTTCAGGGCATAAAGGCCCAATCATCTTCTCGGCCTGAGGCGGCAGGGCTAAAGCCCTGTCCTTCCGAATCTCATAAACAATTTCGGTCATTTATGCAACTAAGCATAGGTAGCGCAGACCCAGTTTTCAGGGTCTGGGGCTTTTCGGTCTTTGTCGCCCAGGAACCGCAGACATTGGGAAGCAGGTCTGCATTGCAAGCGCGTAATTTCTTGTTTTTTTAGCAAACATTTTGCACATCATTCAGGGCCGAACGCCGTTCGGCCCTACGTGTTTGGTTGCGGCTCCGCCGCGCTGCGTTACACTTGCTACATGCATGATAATCCGGCGAAGCGAGGTTTGATTGCCCAGCCGGGTGACTGGCCGTGGTCCTGCCGGAGGTTTTGCGCCCGCAGGACAGGTTCGTTCTAGCGATGGATAGAATGCCGTGAGCGCAGGGGGTGGTGAGGATTAGGGCGAATACATGGAAGGGCCGCCGCGGCGGATATGCGCCACCAACGAATGCGGTGGATGCGGTTTTTGCGTATTTCAATTTGCATTGATTGGTGAGAAGATTTTCCCAATGCAGTTTGGGCGTTGGTGAATACATCTGAGGAGCGAATTATGAACAACTCTGTAGACTCGGATCTGCCTTCCGCAAACCAGACTTCGGACCTGCTTGTCGAGGTGGCTCTGAACCTGCGCTGGTCCTGGAATCATTCCGCCGACCAGCTCTGGGAGCGGCTTGATCCTGAGTTATGGGATCTGACACATAACCCCTGGTTTGTCTTGCAGACGGTTTCGCGTGAAAAGCTGGCGAGTGTGACCAGCGACCCTGGGTTTCAAAGGCTGGCGCAGGCGATCGTGGAGAGGAACCGCGCGGCGGTGAAGCCAGCCGGGTGGTTCCAAAAAGCGCATCCTGACACTGCTCTGAAGAGTATTGGCTACTTTAGCATGGAGTATATGTTGAGTGAAGCGTTGCCGATTTATTCGGGCGGCCTCGGCAATGTTGCGGGCGATCAGCTTAAGGCGGCAAGTAACCTGGGCGTTCCGGTGATCGGCGTAGGGTTGCTTTACCAGCAGGGCTATTTCCGGCAAGAGCTTGATACCCAAGGGAACCAGCAGGCACTCTACCCATACAACGATCCCGGGCAATTGCCGATAGCGCCGGTGCGGGAGCAAAACGGGGAGTGGGTATGCTTCCCACTTGCGTTCCCGGGCTTCCAGCTCTGGCTCCGCGCCTGGGAGGTGAAGGTGGGTCGGGTCAAGCTGTACTTGTTGGACACCAATGACCCGGCGAATATCCCGTCCCACCGCGGTATTGGCAGCGAACTTTACGGTGGCGGGCAGGAGTTGCGGCTGAGGCAGGAATTGGTGCTTGGGATCGGGGGGTGGCGATTGTTACACACCCTTGGCCTGGATCCCCAAGTCTGCCATCTGAACGAAGGGCATGCCGCTTTCGCCGTGCTGGAGCGGGCATGGTCCTACATGAAAGCCAACAATCAGCCCTTCGATATCGCCCTGACGGTCACGCGCGCGGGAAACCTGTTCACCACTCACACGCCGGTGGACGCCGGCTTCGACCGCTTTGCATCCGAATTGGTAGAGAAGTATTTGAAGAAGTATGCGGAGGAGCAGCTCTTGATTTCGTTTCAGGACCTGCTCGCTTTAGGCCGGCGGGATAGGAATGACTCTGGCGAACCTTTTAATATGGCGTACCTGGCCATGCGAGGCAGCGGCGCGGTGAATGGCGTGAGCCGGCTGCACGGTGAAGTAAGCCGGCGGATTTTTCAGGGTCTGTTTCCGCGCTGGCCGGAACGCGAAGTGCCGGTAAGCCACGTCACGAACGGCGTCCACGCGCCCACATGGGATTCCGTCGAGGCAGATCGCCTCTGGGAAACCGCCTGTGGCAAAGAGCGGTGGCTTGGCCTCATGACGGATGTCGAAGGGGACTTTGATCATGTGCGCGATTCCGAGCTTTGGCAGTTGCGCGCCGAAGCTCGGCGGTCCCTTATTGCCTACGTCCGAAAAGGGCTGCACCGGCAATTGACCAGCCAGGGCGTATCTCAAGACCAGGTGGCGCAAGCCGAGCAGATACTCGATCCAAACGCTCTTACCATTGGATTCGCCCGCCGTTTCGCGACCTACAAGCGTCCCAACCTGCTCCTGCACGATCCCGAGCGGCTGGTTCGAATCCTCACCAATCCCCAGCAGCCGGTCCAACTGATTCTTGCCGGTAAGGCGCACCCGCAAGATCTCGCGGGACAGGCCATGATCCAGCAGTGGGTCAGCTTTGTCCGCCGCCCCGAGGTACGGCCGCACGCGGTCTTTCTTAGTGACTACGACATGCTTATGGCTGAGCGGCTGGTTCAAGGGATGGATGTCTGGATCAACACGCCTCGACGCCCCTGGGAAGCCAGCGGCACCAGCGGCATGAAAGTGCTTGTCAATGGCGGGCTGAATCTCTCCGAGCTCGATGGCTGGTGGGCGGAAGCGTATTGTCCGGAGGTAGGCTGGGCCTTGGGAGACGGCAAGGAGCATGGCGACGACGCCTCCTGGGATGCTGCCGAGGCTGGAAGCCTTTACGAGTTGCTGGAGCGCGAGGTCATCCCGGCTTTCTACGCCCGCGATGAGAGAGGAATTCCTCCCGGCTGGGTGGCTCGGATGCGGAAAAGTATGGCGCACCTGACTCCGATTTTTTCGGCAAACCGCGCGGTGCGCGAGTATACGGAGAAGCATTACCTACCGGCTGCTGAGTCCTACGGCGCGCGCGCCGCAAACGGAGGCCATCTTGGATCCGATCTGTTCCAGTGGCAGAGAGAATTGGCAAGGCACTGGTCAAGGGTACGATTCGGTTCTCTCACCACCGAGCAGCACAGCGATCATTACGTCTTCCAGGTCCAGGTGTATCTTGATGAGCTTGATCCTGAGGCGGTAAGGGTCGAGCTTTACGCGGACGGGCAGAACGGCGCTGAGCCTGTTCGGGAGCCGATGAATCGTGGCGAGCAACTGGTTGGTGCGTCAAATGCTTTCCTTTACGTCGCCAGTGTCCCGGCCAATCGACCCGCAAGCGATTACACTCCACGGGTGGTCCCTTATAAGATTGGAGCCTCCGTGCCACTGGAAGCCCCATTCATCTGCTGGCGTGACCCCTCAATGCAGTTGGCGTCTAAGGACGGCATATTGGGCTATAAGCCGGGTGAATCGGACCCGCTCACAAAACCGGTACGTATCACGTGTTAAGGATTCTCAATAAATCCAAGTGACTGCCTATCAGACCCTTTGCAAAATCGAGACGCGCAGACCCCTGAGGCCATGAAAAGGTCCTTTTGCGCCGCATTCGGATTTAACTGTAGATTGTTCGTCGCTTAACCTTGCCTTCAAAGGGCCTGATTAAACTCAAACCATCCGAAATCGAAAGCGCTCGAAAGCGATTGGAGGGGTGTTGCTATGAAGTATGTTAAATCAGGGCTAAGATGTCTTCCCATCCTTGCATTGATTACTGTTGTCATTGGCCTAAGTGCTCAGGCACTGGGCCAGTCGACTTATGGAGTGCTCGTCGGAACCGTTACTGACGCTTCCGGGTCTGTAGTCCCGAACGCAAGTGTCGAAGCCCGTAGCCAGGGCACAGACGTGGCGCGCACGACCCACACCGACAGCGAAGGGGACTACCAGTTCGTGAATATGGATCCCGGCAGCTACACGATCACTGTTTCCGCAGAGAGCTTCGCGGTGGAAAAGAACGAGAGCGTGGTTCTTCCGGCGCGCGAAACCGTTCGCTCGGACTTCAAGCTGCAGGTCCAGAGCGTGAGCCAGCAAGTCGTAGTTACCGCCCGCCAAGAAGTGGTCAGCGAAGACCTGACGCAGTCCAGTTCGATGTCGGGCAGGGAGATTGACTCGTTAGCCCTCAACTTCCGCGCCACCAATGCTCCCAGCCCCATCGGCACTGCGGCGCTGACCGGGCCCGGTGTCAACGAAGATCCGGGCGGCAACCTGACCTTCTCCGGCCAGTTGCCGACGGCGACGTCGTTCACTCTCGATGGCACTTCGATACAGTTGGTCCGTTATGGTGGCCCGACTCGCGACCTGTTCCCCTCCGTCGAGGGTATCGCTGAATTCCGCGTGAACACCGCCGGCAACAACGCGGAATTTGCGCAGCCCACGGACCTCACTGTGGTCACCAAGAGCGGCAGTAATCAATTGCACGGCAGTGGCTTCTGGTACATGCAGCGCAAGGATTGGAACGCCATCGACCCGATCGCCGACTACAACCCGTCACTGAACGCTAACACCCTCGGCGGCTCGATCGGCGGTCCGATCATCAAAGATCACACCTTCTTCTACTTCGACTATGAAGGCGTGCGTTTGGACCAGAATTCCCTGATCGCAACCCAGACCGTCCCGACGGCATGGGCCAGCGGCGACTTATCCGGGGTAACGGGCTTGACCCTGACGAACCCGCTCACCGGGCAAGTCATCTCCGGCAACAAGATCACCAACATCGACCCGAGGGCTGCCCAGATTCTCCCGCTGTTTTTCCCCACGCCCACCAACTCCAGCTCGAACATTGACGCGACCGGTAATAACCTGGTGACGACCGTGCCGGGCAAGTACTCCGTGAATGGCTACGACGGGCGCCTCGACCACGTCTTCAGCTCCAACCACCGCATTTTTGGCCGCGTCACGCAGAAGAGCATCACCAGCAGCGGCACGGACGGCACGGCCGCGACGGGAGCGCTGGGATCCACGGGCGACACCAGCTACAATCCCCTCATGGGAACGTTCACAACCACCACGGACGCCACCAACCTGGCCGTCGTTTACAATTGGGTCATCCGGCCGAGTCTCATGAACGAACTGCGGGGCGGCTGGACGCGTGCGGATTTCAATTACAGCTATCCGCAGGCATTGCAGGGAAACACCATCATCTCGCAACTGGGCATCGCCGGGCTGCCCGGCCCGCCCAAGAACGGGCTGGGTGGTGTGCCCGTTTTCTACGTTGGGAACCTGCTGGGCGGCGCCACGAACCAATACGGGCACCCGCGCGTAGAAGGGAACGGCGTTTTCGAGTTGGGCGACGACCTGAGTTGGATACACGGCCGTTGGACCTCGAGGTTCGGTTTCGATTTCCGGCGTCTAAACTATCGGGACAACATAACCTTCAACCTCGGGGACGAATACGGGGACTACCACATCAGCGGCGCGTACACCTGTTCCGGGGCGGAGGTTCAGACTTTCCCGGACGCCTGTGCGGTGGCGCAAATGCTCCAAGGGGTTGTGGATTACGGATTGCAAGCGCAGAACGGCCCCGACGGCAAACCCTACGGATACCACTACGACGGCTTTGCCCAGACGGAGTGGAAGGTGCGGCCCAGCCTGACCTTGACCGCAGGCCTCCGCTACGAGCTCAACCCTCCCTTCCAGGATGCCACCAACCAACTGGGCAACTTCAATTACAAGGTCCCGGGCGGTCAACTGGTGGTCAACCCGAACGAGAATATCAATCCGCTTTGGAAGGAAGCTGTAGGCAACACTCCTTTTGTGCTCGGCAGTTCGGTCGGCCTGGGTCCTGGGCTGCGTTACACCTATTGGGAAAACATCCAACCCCGCTTGGGTTTCGCTTGGAGCCCGGCATCCAGTCGTGACACCGTGGTGCGCGCTTCCGCCGGAGTGTACTCGGTGCCGGTCCTCGGAGCGGTGCTCTACTCGGAACTGGGTGTGGACACTAGCTACTATGGGGTTTACCAACCCACCAATACCACTCCGATATTGAACTTCAGCAACATTTTCTCCGGGACGCCGGGCGTTTCTTCCTTCCCGGGCTACCGCCGCGCCAACCAATGGAATCTGAAGGATCCGCGGGTCTACCAGTGGAATGCGACGTTTGACCGAAACATCGGCTTCCAGACGGTGCTACGGCTCAGCTACGTAGGTTCGCACACCGTGGACCTGATCTATAGTCCGGACCTGAACCAGGTGGCGCCGAATACGGCGTCCTACACCGATCCGAGCACCGGCAAGACCGTGTACGGATTCGCCGCTCTGACGGCCACTCCCGCGCTGCGTCAGCAGAACCTGAAGTTCCCCAACTTCACCGAGGTTTTGACTCGCAACAACGGACCGAGCGACAAGTATGACGCGTTCGTCGTGGAGTTGAGTCGGCGCTTCGCGCGCGGGCTGAGCTTCTCCAACAGCTACACCCTGGCTTGGAATAAGACCAATGCATTGGGCACGGCGCCGAATTCAGCCATCCCCACCGGCGGACAAGGTGACAACGGCGGCAACGTCAACAACATTTATAACATCACCTCCGACACCGGAAACGCCTTCTACGACCCGCGTAATAGCTTCATCAGTACGTTGGTTTACGAGCTGCCGTTCGGCCGTGGCAAGACTTACCTCGCCGACTCCAGCCGTGCCGCGGACCTCGCACTCGGCGGTTGGAACGTCACTGCAATCACCCTGCTCCACTCGGGCCTGTGGATGACTCCCTATTATCCGAGTAGTGTATACGACTCTTCGGGTACGGACCCCGCAGAGCGCTCGGTGAGTCAACAGCGCCCGGACTGCTCCGCCGGAGGGAGCGGTTACCTTTCAAACCCTACCACTGCGGCGTTCTTCAACGTGTCGCCTTATACCATTCCAGCCCATCCCGTGGATGCCAGCGGTACGGCTGTGCTCATCGGACGCTTCGGCAACTGCGGCGTGGGGACACTGGAAGGGCCTGGGACGGCAACCTTCTCGATGTCGGCAGGCAAGACGTTCCACTTGAACGAGCGCTTCAGTCTGAGGTACGAGGCGCAGTTCTCCAATTTGTTCAACCTTGCCAATTGGGGCTTGCCGAATATGAACATCACCAGCAAATTCGGGCTCATATCCAGCAGCCAGGAAGTGGCGCAGGCTGGACCTCGTACCATCCAGATGTCACTTCGCTTCCGGTTCTAGCGCGGAGCATAGTCAGATGCGGAACCGGCGGAGCTACCGCGGATTTCTCACCACGTTTGGGCGTTCTTAGGGGGCCGCCGGAAGCGTGGGGCTGAAGAGCCTGTGTGAAAACCTCGTGTCTGGCATTGGCCAGGCTGGACCCCCGCTTCCGCGGGGGTGACAGCGCTGGATTTAGGGGCTGTATTCCGACCTGTCATTCCCGCGAAAGCGGGAATCCACGAGTTTTCACACACAC
>Ga0182027_10000927_pt1 | contig 49460 bp, 45 predicted proteins | sample 712E1DmetaG_FD_121300 | JGI IMG/M metagenome (GOLD analysis project Ga0182027, IMG submission 121300) | Permafrost microbial communities from Stordalen Mire, Sweden - 712E1D metaG (Illumina Assembly) | ecosystem: Environmental > Terrestrial > Soil > Wetlands > Permafrost | place: Sweden...
CCCCGTCGCCGGGCAATAGTATCTCAGGCCGTAGTAACGCACACCCGATGCGGATTTCGTAGCCGCAGACCGTGCAACCCGACGCGAATCCAGCGACTTGCGAGGCGTTTTTCGGACGCGACTTGGGCGGCAGCGGCCAAAAAACCCCGACGCGAGTTTTCGGCCCGCGAGCGCTCGGCCCGGGCATGCGGTTCGGAGGTTGGGGCAACCCGCCATCACGCCTTTCAGCATGGCGGTTTTCACAGCTAAAGAAAGAAGCAAGTTGCGCTCGTTCAGCCCAGGCGCTTGCGCCAGTAGCCTGGCTCCTGCTTGAAGTGCATCACCGCCACGATCCAGATGGTGTCAGGCTGATCCAGATAAACGACGCCGTACGGAAAGATCGGCCCGAAGTGACGGCGGGCCGGAGGATCGAACATGCGGCGCAGGCCGGGCCGGGCGCGGATTTCGGCGAGCACCTCGTCGATCTCTTCGTAAAAATGCTGGGCGACACTCAGACTGCGTTCGGCGTAATAGCGGCCTGCCTCGGTCAACTCCAGCCGCGCCTCCGGATGGAACGTGAGGGGCTTCACAAGCCGACGATCTTGCGCAGTTCGCCCATGACCTGCTCGCCGGGGATGCCCTGGACCTTGCCGCTTTGGATCTCCTCAATGCGGCGGCGGGTTTCCACCCGCCAGGCCGCATCGATCTCGGGATCGGGCTGGGCGAAGGACTCCGCGAGCAGCCAATCGAACAGTTCGCCCTTTTGTTCGCGGGGCAGTTGGCGCGCCTCGGCCACGATTTGCTCAACGGTCATGCTCATGCCTCCTATTGTGTCGGTTTTGGGCCTTCGGGCAAGTCTGCCGATGCGGCGAGCGCGTTCTTTGCCTGGCCGTGCGGGTGGCAGCGGGCATGGACTTCGCGCAGCTGGGTAATCGTGACCGCCGTGTAGATCTGCGTCGTATCGAGCCTGGCGTGTCCAAGCAGTTGCTGGATGAAGCGGATGTCGGCGCCGTTCTCCAACAGGTGCGTGGCGCAGGCGTGGCGGAAGAGATGACACGAGCCGGTTTTGTCGAGCCGGGCCGCGTCGATGGTCTTGCGGACCCAGTTGCCCAGATAGTTCGGGTTCATGCGGCCGCCGTAGCCGGAAAGGAAGAGCGCGGGCTCGGAAGCGCTCACCTCCAAAAGCGGACGGCACTTTTCGAGGTAACGCTCGATCCACGCCAGAGCCTGCGCGCCCAGGGGAACGAGCCGGTCCTTGCCTCCCTTGCCCTTGCGAACGAGCACCACCATGCGCGCCCGGTCGAGATCGCCCAGGTCGAGATTGGTCGCCTCCATCCGGCGCATGCCCGTCGCATAGAGCGTTTCCAAAATCGCACGATCGCGAACGCCCAGGGGATCGGACACGTCGGTCCCGGCGAGGATCGTTTCGACTTCCTCCAGTGACAACGACCGCGGCAGCGCGCGCGGCGGCCGGCGCGGCAGGTCCAGGTCGGCCGCCGGATTGGCTGGCAGGATGTTTTCCCGGCACAGCCACGCAAAGAACGCCTGCACGGCGCCCAGGTGGCTGCGCTGCGTGACGATGGCGAGCGGCTTGTCATCTTCCTTGCGGTAGGCCCATAGCCAGCGCTGGAAGGCCTCCAGAACGGGTTTGTCTACCTCGGCGGGACGCAACAGCCCCCGCGGCTCCGCCCACGCAAGAAACGAGCGCAACGCCCACACCCGCGCCGAAACCGTGCGCGGCGAGTACGCGCGAAACGGTGCGGCCGGTGGCTGCGCACCTGCAGCCCTTTGAGGCCGCTGGTCGCGTAGCGCTCCAGATGTTTGTAGCCGGTCTTCCGGCTGATCCCAAATTGTTCGCACAGTTCAGTGATCGTGAACCGGTCGCTTTGGGCCTGCATGACGAACCGAGTGATTGCATCCATCGAGGTTACATTTTTCCAGGGCATGATGCCCAAGAGTACAACCTATCACTCTGGACTAAGTGTTACCTATCACTCCGGATCGTACCGCCAGTGTGGAAAACACCCCGTTTTTCCTACGACGTCAAATCGGCACGAAAGACGACGTCAATTCGGCCCGGCACAGCTTCACCAGGGCAAGGTGCAAAGTTCGCCCCCTTCGGGTTGTCCCTTGGTCGGAGGTGTTTCCGCGGTAAACGGTGAGACATGCCCCCCTCGGATCGGCCCTTGCCAACGCAACAATAGCGGCATGACCCCCTAGGATTGGCCCAAGTGTTACCTATCACTCCGGATCGTACCATAAAGTTCTTGGGCGTGGACGGCGGCTGTTACTCCGTCGGCTTGGGGCGCGCGCCGGTGGCGTTGGTAGGAGGCATTTCCGAGGTAAAGGGTGAGGCATGACCCCGTCCGGATTGCTCTCTTCTCCGCCCTGTCCTTCCGCCTTGTCTACATTCCAACACTGACCACAAAATAGCGTCCGTCGGGACTTCGCACAACATCGCGGATGTAGTGCAAATCAAAGAGCTTCTTCCATTGGTGTGTTTGGGGATCGCATACGCACCAGCCACCACCAGACCAGTTTAGATTTTCTGGATCTTGATACGAGAAATGAACCCGTCCCTTGGAGTCAATACCATAAACATCAATCCTATACCGTCCTTTCACCTGACACACCATTTCTGGCGAACCGCCCCCTATGCGATAACGGTAAATCTCATTCCCAATCGAGTAGTAGAGAACGTCGTCCCCATCCCAAGCCATCTCCAGCCCTATCGATTTCCAATCCTTGATGGCCATTCGCCATACCATTTGTTCCTTTGCAAAATCATAGATCGTTATTTCACAAGGCTCCCACCGCCTAAATGCCACGCATTTTGACGTAACCGATAAGCGGGCATTCCGAATTGAGGAACCGCTGCCAAAATTGGCCAGTGCTTTTTGCTCGCCGCTTGGCACAAGCAGGATGCTTGGCTTAGATGGTTGAATATCAATAAAAGGAACTATCAATAAACGACTTTTATCCAGCCATATATTTTGACCTTCAGGCCAATCTGGTAATTCTTTTTTGAGTAAAACACCTGTATCGCCATAGATGTTGACCCAATGGCAGTATTCAGGCGGCTTCGGTGGCGGACCGCTAGATATTTCCTTGATCCCCATATAAGCCAAATACACGCCGTCCGGGGAAAGTGCCACCCCGTCCGAGCCGTACCCCTCCGTCAAAAGAGGCAGTTTTTTATCAACGCATTTTTCTCCGCTTAATGAAAAACCCTCGACACTCAAAGAGTCGGGCTCACTTCTGCCAAGAAGGTAAACTATCCGTCCATCGCTCGACATATTCATCGGGCGCGGAATAGTCCTCGAAGCGCTCTTTAGCTCCTTCAATGCATCTATTGGCCCACCAGCATCAACAACATAGACACCTGCGTTCGCACAGCCGCCCAATAGCAACGCCAGTATTGGTAATATAATATATTTCATATTAATGCTGTTTCTTACCGCACTGGCAATTTTTCTTCCATTCAGCTACCTTGGTTTTTGTGTGCTCATTGGCTTGTCCCCAAGCTACCATATCCTCATCAGGCAGCGTTCCCGGGAAGTGCATTCCTTGCGGAGCCTTCAAAGTGAAGGCATGGCCAAACTCTCCATGTAGAGGATCCCATCTATAATCCTTGTCATAATGACTATAGCCGTCCTGTCGGCGATGCATCGCTCGTTGGAATTCCTCCTTGCTGCAAGCCTTGATCGCTGCATCGACTTCAGCCTCAGTTGCTGACGGCTTCCGGAAGTGCCGCTCCGGCTGCAAATACGGATTGGTCAACCCATGATCTTCCTGCACATAGTCAAAGCCACCCGACTCTCCTGACTCTTCTTCGGTATAGCCGTAGAAATCGCTATGGCCCTTGGTTATGGGTACCCGGATTGTTCGGTAGCTATGTACCAGCGACTTGGAGGAGAGCCCTACTTCTATCGTTACAAATGTTTCGGTCTTGCCTCCGTTAGCCCTTTGTCCGTCACCGAACAGCCCAAAATAGTCGACGGAGTCTTGCGGGTCATTTCCAACGAACCCATATAGATTCGCTCCTCCCTGTTCCTCGCTCGGATCTCTGCTCAACCACCTGCCCTGAGTTGGGTTGTAATATCTTAGGCCGTAGTACGCCAAGCCGGTCTCAGAGTCGGTGTACTTGGTCGAGAAGCCGAACGGGCAGGCGTTCGCAGCAGGGCCGGTGGATTTGATCACGTTGCCGAAGGGATCGTATTCATACTCCGCCGCCAGCGTGCCGTCGGCGGCGTTGGCCAGACCCATGAGGTTGCCGTTTCCATCGTAGGCTGTGGCGTAGGTTGCAGCGCCTGCGTTGATCGCCAAGAGCCCGCCGACTCCGCCGGCACCTTGGGCGCTGCCGCTTAGATCCAAGCCCCATGTGTAGGAGCGAGTGAGGGTGAAAGTGAGAGTGGAAGGATCAACGGAGAACTCAGCCAAGAGGTTCCAGCCGTCGTACAAGAATCGTGAATCGGAGACCACGGACCACTGACTACCGGACCACGTCGAAACCTTCTTATCGACGCGGCGGCCCTGGGCGTCGTAGACGAACTCGAGCTTCTGTTTCAACACGGAGAACGCAGAGGCCACAGAGGGAAGGGTTTCCATCGCAACAAGCCGGTTCTCGGCGTCCCAAGCGTAGGTCCAGCGACCGTCCTGCGTGAGATTACCGTCCGCGTCATACGTGAAATTCTCCGGTGTCTGCGGGACGAAGGAATGCCGTGTCTGCGTTGCCACGGCATCTTCGCCATTTGGACCAACGAGGTTTTTCACTCCTGTCACGGTAAGGGCAGGATATTGAGCGGATGCGGAATTGTCTACCGTCAATTGTTGGTAGAAACGGTTCCCCTACCGGCTCCCGCCGGTCGGAAGCAGCGTGCGCAGCACGCGGTTGATCCTCGCTGCATCGATTGCCGGTACGCCGGCACTTTCTGCGAATTCCGGCCAGCGGGCGATTGTTCGAGCTACCTCGGCGATGACGGTTTGGGCCTGGGTTTTGTCGAGCGAAGCGGATTCCGCCAGTTTCAAGAGATGAGTGGCGCCGACTCGGCCTCGTTCTCCCATGACGGCCATGCCGCGCTCGGCAAGATGCCCGGCAAACGTGAGGTCGTAGGCTGGGCTGAGTCTCCAAAGGCGATCTTGATAACAAAAGCCATGGTTCTTCCCGTGATCATCGCGATTTTCCGCCAAGACGTTGAAGACGGCGCGGCGGAATGCGTGCCAAACCTCTCGTTCGTCGTTTGTGACCCGCCGGGCGACGCGCAGGAACGTGTTGTAGTCCAAGTCAGAGGCGCCGGCCTGGTAAATCGCAGCCAGCGTGTGATGGTGGATGCGGATCGAGCCATTGCGATCGAATCGTTTGACTGCAAAGTGGTGGCGAGCTTTGGCGTTCTTGGTCGTTTGAAGAAGACGGGTCTCGGGGACCGTGATCCCGGCGGCCCGGGCCATTCGCGCATAGGCTTCTTCCATGGGAGCGTCGATGCCGCTTCGACTTGTATCGAATTTGACGATCCAAGCCTCGAATCCATCGGGAAGCACCGCCGTATTGGCGATGATACTCATTGGGTCGGACCGGTGTATTCCGATGAGCGCCTTTGGCCTCGCCCCGCCGGCAGAGGAACCGACTTGAGCAAGCAGGTTGAGATTGATCGGGCCGTCGTTCTCGGCGCGGGCAGCCGCAGCATATAGGTCGGCCAATGAGACCGATTGCGGTGGAGCTGCGACTTCCTGTTCAGGGGCGTACATTAACGCGCCCATGGCGCGGCGGCCAACGTAGGCCAGCTTCATGAAAGGCGTCATCGTGTGTTCGAGAATGCCGTGTTGCGTGAACCATTCGGTCATCACTCGGGTTCCCCATTGGTCGGGCAGAGAATCTTCGAAGAGTCCGTGCAGCCGCATCGATGGAGGATTATCCCGGGAGTGGACTCCCGGGCCCAAGGGAAGTTGCAGAGGCGACAGCTGATGCCCGGAAGCAATGAACGCGGGATCGTATTCAAAGAAGATGCCGCCGCGGGCTTCAGCGAGTGTGCCAACGCGCTGTCCCTGGTAATCGACGAATATCCGATTCATAATTTCTGGCGGCCGTGTTTGCGTTCCGGGCGGGTGATGTCGTCGAGCGTGAGAGCGGCAAGGTCTTCTTTTCGTCCAAGTTGGTCGAAATCATCGAGCAAACCCAGGACGTCGAGCACCTTGAGGAGACGGATCAACGCGATCCGTCCTGTGCGCTCAAAGAGAACGTAGGTTGGCAGTTTCAAGCCGGCGCGCGCGGCCAGCTCCGCTTGGGTCCAGTTTCGAGAGAGCCGGCGGGCGCGAATGCGAGTGGCTAGCTCAAGTGCAACCTCAGAAGCTGTCTTAAGCGATAACGTCTTATCTGTTATTACCATTGTACGCCAAATCTGGATAATATATTATCGAAACGTCAATGCCTGAACTAGTTTTCCTTCCGGATTGCAAGAACAGGGGGGCAAAAGACGCACCTAGCGCGATTAGACATAATAGTTATTGTGCGTCCGGTTTGGATGGAAGCCATTGCGGCTCAAGACATCGGAGTTCTTTCGGACTCCGACAGAGCGCGCGACCCTACGCCAATGATTGCCGGCTAAATAGAACCGTCGACTGCGGCGCCCTGGCCTTCACTCGATGAAGAAATCGATCGTTGTGACGACTCGCACGATCTTCAGCTCCGGGGATGCGATGTCACGGTCTTCAATCTCAACAACGCCCTGCGTCGCCCGCCGGATCTTCCCAACGGTCGCCTTTGAGTCCTGTGCAAACTTCTGCGCCGCTGCACGGGCGTTCGCAGTCGCCTCTTCAATCATCTCGGGCTTGATGGCATTAATGCCGTCGTACAAGAACTCGATCTTGTGCCCATAATCGTCGCTCATCAAAGGAATCCCCTTTGCCACCAGGATTTCCGATCTCTGGATCGCCGCCTTGACGACATCGACCTTTTGGCTCCGCACGACCAACGTCATCACCGCATTATACCGCGGCAAAATCGTCTGCTCCTTCTCCCGCCGCTCATCGGCGCGATCCGAGATACTGGGAAGACCGAGGATGCAATCGTCGGACGAGATGCCATTTTGAGCCAAAAAACCCGTCACAACTGACCGGGCCTTTTCCATCTCCTCCTGCAACGATGGCAGGTCATTTGAACCGACCGAAAACCTGATCGGCCAAATTACCAGGGTGGCTTTCACTTCACGCTCAGAAAGCCCCCTCACGGTGAAATAGCGGTCGAATTCGCGTCCCTTCTTGACCGCGGCGCCGATCTCGATGCCGAAGATGCCGAGGCCAAGGGCCAGCAACGCGCCGAGGACAGCAAATGAACGTGTGGTAATCATGGCTGGTCTACGGCTCCACTCTGAAGGAAGATGTGATTCGCGTTCCGGGTTTGAGCATCGCCCAAACAGGGCAGATTGTTGACTCTGATTGCTCGATAACCTCGCCCACAATAATTGCATCGATGGCACCGTGAACCACAAACTCCAATGCGATATCGGTAAACAGCGTCGGGTGCTCAGTACGACGCTGACCACGGGCCGTTACGTCGACTTTCGTGGCTGGATGCCCGGCACGTCGCAGTAAGACGACAACGGAACCACCGGCACAGGACGCAAGACTGCAGAGCAACAATTCCAGCGGGCGTGGTCCAGCTCCCAGGTCGTTTGGTTTTAGGGGATAGTCCGTCGTGATCGAATGCGAACCTGTTGTGACCGTGAATTGCATTCCGGTCAATTGAGCGGCCTTTGCGATGTATTCCATTATTTCTCCGGTCGTCTTGTTGTTGCCTAATATCGCCAAGCGTGTACGCCCGTTTTTCCGATCGCTCAAACAATTAATGGGTTCTGAAAATCCGGAGGCGAATTCCTCGGGGCATGTCGAGGCACGGACCACGGTTTCGGACCGCAAACGCGAATCATGCCGCGAACCGGACAATCGGAGCGGCCCAACGGGAACCTCTGCTTGCTGGCGCTCGCAGCTACACGACCCAACAGGAACCTCTGCTTGCTGGCGCAAGGAACCACCGGGACGCGACAAGATCGCGCCCCTACGACGGCAATCGATCCTGCTGCGCCTACTGATAGAAAAACGTGAACTCGAGAATCTGACTCTGGCCCAGGTAGGCAATCATCTCGCGGGTCCAAGGCTGATACGGCGCCGGTGTCTCGATGGCGATCAGTGCTGCGTTCATCCCGGTAAAGTCGGTGTCGCCCTCGAACTTGACGATATTCTGGACGGCCCCGTCATAGCCCAGCTGAAACCGGACCATCACATGAGTGTGCACCTTGGGCTTCTTGCAGGATGAATCGACGACCGCATCCCAACGCTTTTGAATGATCTCGGTGATCTTCTGAAGGTAGCTGCTGAACGCGATGAGACTGCCTTCGATGTGGATGCCACCCGCGCGCGGATGAGTCTCCTGCACGTTACCGGCCGCGGGTGACAGCGATTCCGGGTGGGAACCGGGTGCGGCCAGCGCGCTGATTGGTATGCTGATCTTTTGGAATCCGAGATCCACGAGGACGTTGGTCGGGGTCGCGGCAATCACCTTCCCCTTCAAGATCGAACCGTTTACCAGCGTGATCGTTTGTTGGGCGGACAATAGTCCTGCCGAGAAAATGAACAGCGTGAGGAGCTTGAGCGGGGTATTTTGCTTCATTGCAGGAAAGTAAGCCTGATCTTCCTGATCGTGGCCCGTCCGGAAGCCCGTCACCGGCTATCGCGCGGGTCCCCAGCGGCGCGTGAACGGATAATAGATGAACAGCGGCCGACCGATCACGTCCATTTCCGGGACGAATCCCCAGTACCGGCCGTCGGCGCTGTTCGCCGAATTGTCGCCCAACGCGAGAAACGAATGCGGCGGCACCGTCATCGTCTCTCCGAGCGCCAGCGCTCCGACGTTCCGGTAGCCCACATAGTCTTCCTGTCGCCTCGCGTTCTTTTCGAATGCCGCAGCCCCGGTGATCGGCCGCCCGTTTCGATAGAGCCGGTAGCCCTTGATCTCAAGCGTGTCGCCGGGCTGCCCCACCAGGCGTTTCACGTAATATTGGTCGCCGTTCGTCTCGGCGATCCCTGGAATGTTCCCTGTCCGGAACACAAAGCCGCTTCCAATCGGAGGCCTCACGAAATGGTAGCTGAGCCGGTCGACGAAGAGCTGGTCGCCGGTCAACACATCAAATGCGAGCACACGCGTCCCGGCTTCAACGCGTCGGCCGGTCCGAATGCACCGCACGGCCTCGCCGTCGACAACATGCGTCTCAACATCACCCGCGGCGATCTTCCGGCGGATTTCGGAGACAAACGCCTCTCCACTGTAGCTGTCGCCATGCGAGAAAAAGGCATCGAACACGAGCCAGTCGAAATCGAAATCCAGCGGCACGCGCACCGTCACGGGATCGTCCCCAACCAACAGCGTGTACTCGCGCACCTTGGTCGGGAAAATCAGCCATGAGTGCCCGTCGACGATCCGGCAATGGACAAGCCCGCGATTCTCCGCGCCCCCGATCGGAATCAGGACCTCGCCGCCTGCCGGCGCGTCCAGACGGTGCGGCCGGGCCCCGAAGGCTGCAAAGCGGATCGCCGTCGCCAGGGCGCCGGGCTCGTCGGCGGGCTGCTTGAACACCTGCGGCGTCATCCCGTAGTAGCTCGGCCACATCGAATTCGTCGGGATCTTGAACGGCTGGATGAAATACGTGCGGATTCCGAGGACGATGATCGCCGCCACCATGAAGAACTCGACGTTCTCGACGATGGACGACTTCGGGTAAAACGTGCCGCCCACCTGCTTTAGCACGCCTTCGAGCGATTCGATCCCAAGCTTCAATTTCCCGGCATCAGCCTTCTGCTTGAGCTTGAAGCGCAGGTCGGCGCATTTCTGCCGCAGGTCCTGGATCTGGGCGCCCGTCAGCTGATCCCGGCGGTAGTTGAAGATCTTGTCCGCGAGCTGCAGCCAGTTCTCGGCGTTCTCGCGCATCTTGCGTTCGTTGGAGGAAAAGAGTCCGAACACGGGAGATCGGGGGCTAGTGGTTCTTGAGGACCTGGATGAACGCGTCGGGAGGAATCGAAACCCGGCCGATCTGTTTCATCTTCTTTTTGCCCTCTTTTTGTTTTTCGAGGAGCTTCTTTTTGCGCGTGATGTCGCCGCCGTAGCATTTCGCCGTGACGTCCTTCCGCATGTCCCGGACGTTGTCGCGGGCGATGATCTTTCCGCCAATCGCGGCCTGGACCGCGATCTTGAACATCTGCGGCGGTATGATCTCCGCCAGCTTCTCGCACAGCGCCCGCCCCAGCGATTCGGCCTTGGTGCGGTGGACGATGCCGGCAAACGCATCCACCGGCTCGCTGTTCACGAGAATGTCCATCCGCACGAGATCCGAGACCTGGTACTCGCCGAGCTCGTAGTCCATGGATCCGTAGCCGCGGGTGATGCTCTTCAGGCGGTCGTTGAAATCGACCAGGATTTCGTTCAGCGGCAGCACGCAGCTGAGCATGACGCGCGTGGTGTCGAGCGTCGTCGTGCGGTCGCAGATCCCCCGCTTCTCCATCACCAGATTCAGGATGTCCCCCAGGCTGGCGTTGGGAATGTGGATCGACGCCTTGATCGTCGGCTCGTAGATCGCCTCGATCGACGACGGATCCGGCAGGTTGACCGGATTGTCCACCTCGCTGGTTTCCCCGCCGTGGACCTTCACTTTGTAGACAACGCTCGGATACGTCGAAATGATGTCCACGTCGTGCTCGCGGCGGATGCGCTCCTGGATCACCTCCATGTGGAGCAACCCGAGGAACCCGCAGCGGAACCCGAACCCGAGCGCCACCGAGGTCTCGGACTGGAAGACAAACGCGGAATCGTTGAGCCGAAGGCGCGCGATCGCCGACTTGAGCTTCTCGTAGTCCTGGGTTTCGAGCGGATACAGGCCGCAGTACACCATCGGGTGCACCTCCTTGTAGCCCGGAAGCATCGCGGTCGCGGGCCGGACGGCATGCGTGATCGTGTCGCCGATCTTGATGTCCTCCGTCGCCTTGATGTTGCTGACAATGTAACCGACGTCGCCGGGACCGAGCTCGGCGCACGGTTCCATCTTCGGGTGAAACGCGCCGACCTCCTTCACTTCGGCCTTCTGCCCGGTGCTCATCAGCATCATCATCTCGCCGGCCTTGAGCGTGCCGGAGAACACGCGCACGTAGGCGATGACGCCCCGGTAGGAATCGTATTTGGAGTCGAAAACCAGAATCCGCGTTCCGGGGATGTCAGTCCATCGCGGCGGCGGCACGCGGGCGACGATGGCCTCGAGGATTTCCTCAATGCCGATCCCGGACTTGCCGCTCGCGAGGATGACTTCCTCGGCCGGAATCGTGAGGATGTCCTCCAGCTGGCGCGTGCAGAGTTCGAGATTCGCGCTCGGCAGGTCGATCTTGTTGATGACCGGAATGACCTTGAGTTTCTGCGCGAACGCCAGGTGTGCGTTGGCCACGGTCTGGGCCTCGACGCCCTGGGCCGCGTCCACAAGCAGCAGCGCGCCCTCGCAGGCCGCCAGCGACCGCGAAACCTCGTACGAAAAATCCACATGTCCCGGCGTGTCCATGAGGTTGAGCTGGTACAGATTCCCGTCCTTCGCCGGATAGCTCATGGTCACCGGGTGCATCTTGATCGTGATGCCCCGCTCCTTCTCAAGGTCCATCGAGTCGAGCATCTGGTCTTTCATCTCGCGCTTCGTCACCGTGTGGGTGAACTCAAGCAGGCGGTCGGAAAGCGTCGTCTTGCCGTGGTCGACGTGGGCGATGATGCAGAAGTTGCGTTTTAGGGAGACGTCCATGCGGGAATGATCGGGAGCCCCCGGGCGGCGGGCCCGCGGGTGCTGGTGGAAACAGGCAATGTGAAGCCGCCCCTGATCGCTTTCAAGCGGCGAAATCGGGCCACTCCGCAAAACTCCGCACAGGCCACTCGCGATTGGTGCGGCGCGCGAGTCCGGCCAGCACGGCCCCAGGCCCAAGTTCCCAGAATTCCGCGGCGCCTGCCGCCGCTGCGCTGCGCATGCATTCCTCCCAAAGCACCGGGGAAACCACCTGTTTGACCAGCGCCGCACGAATGTCGTCGGGCTCGGCAACCGCGCGGCCGGTTGTGTTCGTGAACACGGTCACGCCCGGCCGCTTGAATGTCACGCCTGCAAGGAAGGCGGCAAAGGCGGCGCGCGCGGGCTCCATCAGCCGGCTGTGGTAGGCTCCGGCGACGTTGAGCGGGATGACCTTTCGCATCCCGCGATCCTTGCCCGCTGCGACCGCCGCTGCGATTCGCGCCTTCTCGCCTGAGATCACGATCTGCCCGGGGCAATTGAGATTGGCCATTTCCACACCGAACTCGTGGCAGAGCTCGTCGACCTTGAACCGCTCCTCGCCAATGATGCTCGCCATCGTGCCGCTGCTTTGTTCGCACGCTACCTGCATCAGGCGGCCGCGCTCCGCGACCACGCGCAGTCCGGTGGCAAAGTCAAAGACTCCGGCGGCCGTCAAGGCCGTGATCTCGCCGAGGCTGAGGCCGAGCGCGAAACCGATGCCGCCCAGTTTGCCCTGTTCCTTCAGGATTGAATGCAGCGCCATCCCGTGCACGAAGAGAGCCGGCTGGCAGATGCGCGTCTGCGTCAACTCGGAGTCCGGTCCCTCGAAACAGACTCGCATCAGGTCCCAGCCGAGAATGCGATTCGCCTCCTCATAGAGAGAACGCGCGCTGGCCGAACCGGCAAACAGCGATTTGCCCATGCCCACTTTCTGGGCTCCCTGACCGGCGAAAAGAAGTGCACGTGACATAACGAAGAGCCGGTGGTTAAACCGTTGCGCCCGCCAAAAACCAAGCCTTAAAAGCGATCCAATTGCGGGAAATATTTCTTTTCATCCGCCTGACGCGACGCCGGCGCCGATGGTGTCTCATTTCCCAGTGCGGGAGGGGAAAAAACAGGCGGGGCCGTCACGTCGCGCGGCGCGTCCAACAGGCCGCCAGGTGGCAGGGAGGCAACGGCCGGCATGTCAGGAACGCGCGACTCCAGTTGAATGGACTCGAGAAACGGGTTCGGGCCTTGGGGCGACGCCGGCATTCCCGCTGGGGTCCGGGGCATGGGCACTGCCGCCTGCATCTCCGCGCCGGGGTCCGCTGAGGCCGATCCCGGTTCCAGTCCGAGCAGCACAGAGTCGCGCGGGGAAATCCACTGTTTGAGCAGATCGGAGAACGGTCCGACGTCGCCCGGTTTGGAAACCGGCACGTCCGTCGCCGCTGCCGGGCCGTCGCGCTGCTCGCGATCCTTGAGTTCCTGCTCGCGGTAGATTTTGAGCATGGAATCCGGGTTCTTCGAATCGTGTTGATCGGTCTCGGCCTGTTGCGCGTCGGGCAGGTTGACCTCGGGGGTTCCGGTCCGGTGTTGCTGGCCTGACTTCGCCTTGGCCTGCGCTTCCATTGCGTGCAACAGCCAGCCGGGATCTGCCAGGCGTTTCTTCTCAATTGAATCGGACGAAAGCCGCGCTGCCGGCGATGACGGGCTGCCTGCTGGCGGGACGATCTCGATCACGGGCAACGACGTCGGAGCCACAAGGGGCGCGCTGAGTTCGGACGCCGGCCCGGTCTTGGCCGCCTTCAGTTCGCCCTTGATCTGCTCGATTGGCGGAGGTTCATCCGTCGCGCAAACCGGCGCCGCGGATTCAACGAACAGTGCGGCGGCGATGATCGTCGTCCCTGACACGAGCCGAAAAGCGCGCAGTCCGATCACTTGACGAAGATTCCCTTCAGATTCATGTCGAGCGCCTGCGGATTTGGCGAAAAACGCAGACCCTCGGCCTTGCTGATCTTGGCGGCCTTGATGAGCCGGAAGAGATCGCGGTTGAAGGACCTCGAGCCAGCTTCGTCCCCGGTTTCCAACAACTGCTGGATCTTGTCAAAATGTCCTTCGAGGAGGAGATTTCGCACCGTGGCGTCCGCCGACAGAATCTCGAGCGCGGCATACCGGCCGCCGCCTTCAAGGGCCGGGATGAGCTTCTGGCAGATGAAGCCGCGGATGGCGCCCGAGACCTGGCGGCGCGCCTGCGCGATCTGTTCCGGCGGGAAGAATTCGAACAGGCGGGTCAGTGCCTGCTGGGTCGTCGCGGCGTGCATGGTCGAGAAAACCAGATGCCCGGTCTCGGCGGCGGAGATTGCGGTCTCGAAGGTCTCCTTGTCGCGCATTTCGCCGATGAGGATGATATCCGGGTTTTGCCGCAGCACCGCGCGAATCGCCAGGGGAAAGTCGGGCACATCGATGCCGATCTCCCGTTGCTCGAAGACCGACTTGTCATCGGTGAATGTGAACTCGATCGGATCTTCGATGGTGACGACGTGGCGGTCCAGATTCTGATTAATCCAGTTGAGCATGGCCGCCATCGTCGAGCTCTTGCCCGATCCCGTTGCCCCGCAAACGAGCAGGATTCCATCCTTCGCCTTGGCCAGCCGGATGAGCGCATCGGCGTCGACGTTGAGCTGCTCAAAAGCCGGCGGCCGGCTCTTGACATAGCGGAACACGATGCTGGCGGTGCCCCGTTGTTGAAAGCCATTGACGCGAAAACGGCCGATGCCCTCCGCGGCGTAGGCATAGTCGATCTGCGCATCGCGCTCCCAAAGCGGCTTGAAATTCCGGGGCACCGTGGCGTTGATGAATCCCCGGACTGCCTCGCCTTCGATCGGGTCCATGTCGACCAGCTTGAGCCTGCCGCTGATCCGAAAATAGGCGGGCTTGTTTGATTTGATGACGATGTCGCTCGCATCAGCTTCGACGGCGAGCTTCAGGACTTCGTTGAACAGTTCGACGGGATCCATGTTGGGTAGGTGCGGGGGCAGAAAAAAGGATGTGCTTTTTGTAGGCGGGTCTGCTTTGTTCAGCAAGGCTACATTCCACAAGCTGAATTCGACATGAAGTTGCGCCCCCTCACCGGCACGCTCACTGCGCTCGTAACGCCATTTCACCACGGAAAGGTCGCGTACGCCGACCTCTGTGCGCTCGTCAATTTCCAGATTAAATGCGGAATCGACGGCCTGGTGCCCGCCGGATCCACCGGCGAATCGTCGACCCTTTCGCACGAAGAGCACAAGGAGGTCGTGCGCTGCGTCATCGAAACCGCGGCGAAGCGCGTGCCGGTTGTCGCGGGCACCGGATCGAACTCGACGATCGAAGCAGTCAATCTCACGCGCGCCGCCCACGAAGCCGGGGCGGATGGCATGCTCGTCGTGGCGCCCTATTACAATCGGCCGACCCAGGAGGGCCTGTTCCGGCATTTCGCGACGATCGCAGAAGCGACCGACCGGCCGATCATCCTCTACTCGATTCCCAGCCGCTGCGGCATTGAGATCGGCGTGCCGGTGGTGGAACGCCTGCGCGAGCGGTTTCCGAACGTCTGTTATATCAAGGAATCCGGAGGCTCGGTCGATCGCGTCGACCAGCTGAAGACGGCCTTGGGTGGCGATCTCGTGGTCCTCAGCGGCGATGATTCGCTCACGCTGCCATTCATGTCGGTTGGAGCCGAGGGCATCATCAGCGTTGCGTCGAATCTCCTGCCGCGAGATCTGGTCAAGCTTTCCCACCTGGCCCTGGCGGGCGATTTTCGCGCCGCAGGCAGGCTTCATCGCAGGCTCTATCCGTTGTTCAAGGCGCTGTTCGTCGAAACGAACCCCGCTCCGATCAAGGCTGCGCTGGCCGATGCGGGCCGCATCAGTTCGCCGGAAGTTCGCCTTCCGCTTTGCGAAATCAGTGCCGCCAGCCTTGCCACGCTTCGCCGGGCAATGACCCTTTCCAGCCGCTAGATCGGCGCAACATGTCTCTCACCATTCTTCTCAACGGTGCTCGCGGCCGCATGGGCCAGTCGATCACGACAGCGGCCGCTGAGTTTGGGATCCGCGTGGGCGCCGCGGTCGATCTGGGCGACCCGCCGGCGGCGGGCATCGCGGGTTGCGATGTTGTCGTCGACTTCAGCACGCCCGCGGTCACGGCGGAGCTGCTGCGCCTCGCGATCGAGCATCGCAAACCGATCGTGATCGGCACGACCGGCCACTCCGCGGAGGAGAAGCAGCGGTTGCTCGCAATCGCCGGCCAGGTGCCGTGCGTCTGGGCGAGCAATTTTTCGGTCGGCGTAAACGTGCTCTTCGACCTTACGCAGCGCGCGGCCCACATTCTCGATGCGGCCTACGACGCCGAGGTGGTCGAGATGCATCACCGCTTCAAGAAGGACGCCCCCAGCGGGACTGCCGCGCGTTTGCTCGAAATCATTCTTCAGGAACGGAAGCTTGCCGCGGATGCTCTGCGCCATGGCCGAAACGGCATCACCGGCGGACGTTCCGCGGGCGAGGTTGGCATCCACTCCCTCCGGGGCGGCGATGTGGTTGGCGACCACACGGTCATTTTTGCCGCCTTGGGCGAACGGCTCGAGCTCACGCACAAGGCGTCGGATCGCGCGATCCTGGCACGCGGAGCGCTGCGTGCCGCGCAATGGGTCGTTTCGCAGCCGCCGGGCGTCTACGATATGCAGGACGTGCTCGGGTTGCGGGACCGAGCCTGATGATCACCAGCATCCAGGGAACGCTGGCCGCTTCCTCGCCGCTCCGTGCCGTGGTTGAGCTCAATGGCCTCGGCTATGAGGTGAGCATCCCGACGACCACAGCCGAGAAGCTGCCCTCGCCAGGCGCCACGGTGCGTCTTCAAACGCACGTTGTCTATCGCGAGGACTCCCAGACACTGTACGGTTTCACCACGTCCGAGGAGCGCGATTTCTTCAGGTTGCTGATTGAAAAGGTGACCGGCGTCGGGCCCAAGATGGCGCTGAGCATCATGAGCCGCCTGTCGTTGCCGGTGCTCCGCAGCGCCATCGTGTCGGCGGACGTGGCAACCCTTGCGAAGTGTCCGGGAATTGGCCGGAAGACGGCGGAACGCCTGGTGATCGAGCTCAAGGGGCTGTTCGGTCCGGCCTCAGGCGATGCGGCGTTGACGAGCGGTGTCGCGGCTGCCTCCGGTGGCGAAGGAGCGAACCCCCAGCGGGATGCAGTGATGGCGCTTGTCGCGCTCGGCTACAAGGCGGTCGACGCCGACAAAGTCGTGCGCCAGGCGTGGATTGCGCTGGGTCCGAACGCAACGACCGAGCAGTTGATCAAGAAGGCGCTGGGCTGACCCAGCTCCGGGACTCGATCTCGCCATCCAGACACGGCCGTCGCGCGAGCCCCGCCGGACAACAGCGTGTTACTGCCTCTGGTATTCGATCGCCGTGTTCGCTGTCCGATCATCAGGCGACGGTCGGGCACGGAAGACATGGGAATCATCGCGAGCCGCGGGCTCATGCGCGAAAACGAATTCCTCGATGCTCAGGTGGGCATTCGGGGAGACATCCTGCGCGGGCAGCGGTAAAATGCGCGGTTTCCGGGACACGGAATCCACAAGGGAAACACGGTTTGCCGGCGCAGTCATGGGAACGATCAAACGCAGTTGCCGCGCAATATCCGCCTCGGTTTTCGAGAGCGCCCGAACGCCGGACGCTTCCATGCGGACCGGAGTCATCGCCAGGCCAAAATCGGAAACAGCCGTCGCCACCTGCGGCTGCGGAGCCGCGGCGATCGACGCCGAGGGGGCTCTGCCGGGGCGGAAAACCGTCTGAACCGCAACGAACGCCACGCACGCAGCGGCGGCCAGGCCGGTGGCATAGTACTTCCATTTCGCACTGCGCGGCTTCTCGAATGCGACGATCTTTTCCAGCGGATTCTCCGTCTCGTCCTGCGCGTTGTACCGATCAAGCACCATCGTGCAGGCGCGATGCATCCGGCAATACTGGCTGTAGATCTGCCGGCGCCGCGGATTCTGCATGATCTCCTCTTCCAGCGCCGCCGCGTCCTCCTTCGAGATTTGCTGGTCGATGAAAAGGTTGAGGAGTTCGATAAACTTGGATTCTTTCATTTGAATTCATCCCCCATTTTGGCCCGCAGGCTTTCCCTCGCCCGGGCAATCCGGCTCTTCACCGTGCCCACGCTGATGCGGAGAATGTCGGCGATCTCCTCGTAAGACATATTCTTGACGTTGCGCAGTATCAGGATCTCGCGGTGCTTCGGACTGAGCTTGGTCATGCACTCGCTGATCCGGTTTACAAATTCTTGTGTGACCGTGGCGTCTTCCGGGGTCTCCAGTTCCGCGGGAAACACCTCGGCCAGCGTGGTCTCGAAGTCGTTTCCAACCGGCTGGTCGAAAGAAATCGTCTGGTCCCGGCGGCGGCGCCACCAATACCAGTAGCGATTGCGCGCAAGGTTGGTGGCGATCTGGTAGAGCCATGTCGAAAAGGCCGAGTCGCCGCGGAAATTTGCGAGCCCCCGGTGTGCCCGGATAAACGTATCCTGCGTAACTTCTTCGGCGTCCTGCGTGTTCCGCAACAGCTGATTGACCATCGCGTAGATCCGGTCCCAGTGGCGTTTGACCATCTCCTCAAACGCAGACTGATCGCCTCCCTTGAAGCGATCCACCAGTAATCGGTCCAGCGCAACGTCTTGAGCTTTCATCGACATACGTTCCACATCGTTCTGATGGGCATATCGTTGAATTGTTCCGACTTTCTTGGCCTCCGATGACACGAAGTTGCTATAAGGCACGATCTGAAACCGGTCAAGGATGGGGGTGTCAGGATTGATTGCTTCTTGTTACAGCAACCGGCCGAAAATGTTCCAACGTGTTTGGCCGTAAGGCGTAGGAAGCCCGTTTGCGGGCTAGAGACCGAACAACCGCGCGGCATTGCCAGCCAGCAATTGTGCCCTTTCCGACGCGGTCAGGCCGGCCTGATCGATTTCCGACAGGATGCCGGACCAGCCGGGACGCTCGGCGGCGCGCGGATAAAGCACCAGAGGATAGTCGCTTCCAAAAAGGACCTTGTCCGCCGACACGACGTCAAGGGTCGTCCGCCAGATCCGCCGATCGTAAATCAGGGGTGACGCAGCCGTGTCGTAGAACACGTTGGCGAGATCGCGTCGAACGGATGGATCGCCCTCGCGGAGAGCGAGGCCGCCGCCCCAATGGGCCAGAACGAATTTCGTCCGAGGGTGCGCCCGCGCAATCTGGCGAAAATCATCGAGTGGTGTGTCGACCTTGCCGGGATAGTTCTTCCCATTCGGCTCGGTCACATGGATGTTCACCGTCATGCCCAGTTCGCCGGCCAGATCCAAAGCCGCCGCGAGCACCGGATCATCCACTCGGCAGTGTTGCGAATGCGGTGAAAGCTCGCCGAGCCCGCGAAACCCTGCCTCGTGGGCTCGCCGGATTTCCTCCCGCAAGGCTGTTTCACCGATCGCCGGGTGGATTGTGGCAAACGCAGCCAGGCGGTCCGGATGCATCTTGATGCACTCGGCGTAGAACCGGTTCTGCCAGGAGCAGGTTTCAGGCTTCTCCCAGTACCAACCGAGAAGCATGGCCTTCTCGACCGCTGAGTCATCGAGGTCCCGCAGAAGCTGGTCAACCGAGGGAAACGTCTGCACCGGCCGCCCGTCGCGGCGGTGGCGCGTGCACAGGGTTGCCCAATGCGCCTCGCCCTTCCCCGCCGCCCAACCGGCCGGATCCCGCCCCACTTCGGGTGGATAAAGATGCACGTGAGCGTCGATGGTACGCATATCAGATCTTCCAGACGCCGAGGCTCAGTAGCGGCGCGGCGTTCCGCGCCGTCGGAGCCGGACGCAGCTCCGCTACGAAGCCTCCACGGGCTATCAACCACCGCCTGCAGACTTGTCCTGATCGCAACATGTTTCGGAGCTCATCGATTTTAGAGGCTGCGTGGCCGCGTGCGCCTCCCATGGGGCAGCAGCTTCCGCAGCCGCCGGGTCGTCTGATCGCGATCCAGCCGTGAGGCCGCGACATCGAGCACGAGCGATTCCCACGCCGCAATCGAGAGCTTGCGCTTGAGAAGTAATCCGTTGACTTCCAAAAACACCAGGCATGCGGCCAGCGCCGTGCGTTTGTTGCCGTCGACGAAGGGATGATTCCGGCTGAGATAGAATAGATAGGCGGCAGCGATTTCGCACGCATCCTGCATCAACGGTTCGCCACCAAAAGTCGCCCGGGGCGCCGCGACTGCCGACTCCAGCAGACCATCATCGCGCAACCCATCGCTGCCGCCGGTCGCAGCAATGACCTCGGCGTGAATGGCCCTGACCGCCGCCGCCGTCAGATGTTTCCAGTTGCAGCTCATGCCAGACGACGGAACAGATCCCGGTTCCTCGCGACGATCCGACGCGCCGACGCGGCCGCTTCGTCCGGCGCAAGGACAGGATGGACCGGCGTGAAATAGACAGCCCCACCCTCGTGAACCGTCAGGTTGACCTGGTCGCCGACCTTGAGATGGGCGAGGTCCATCAACGCCGCATCGAGCATGATCCCCTGCGAATTGCCGATTTTGGTGATGGTCTTGATCATGCCGTAAAACATAGTTTGACGTCTGCTGCTGTCAAGGCGCCGCTCCGGGAGACGGGTTCTATAAACGACGTTGTTTATCATTGCGCAAGACGTGAAGGGCGAGACTCCCGTCGAGCCGCCGCTGCGACACGGGTTCCGGCTTGGGTGCCCGTTTGACAAGCGTACCCCGCCCGAATCATCCGGGTTGATCTGGATGCATCCGTCGTTTCTACTTGCCGGCTCCAATGTTTGAATCGCTCACAGAACGTCTCGGCCAGGCGCTCCGCAATCTGCGCGGCGTCGGCAAGCTCACCGAGGAAAACATGGCGGAGGCCCTCAAGGAGGTGCGCACCGCACTGCTCTCCGCCGACGTGCATTTCAAGGTCGCGCGGGAGTTCGTCGAGCGGGTGCAGACGCAGGCTGCCGGGCAGGACGTGTTGAAGTCCGTCACTCCGGGTCAGCAGATCGTCAAGATCATCTACGACGAGCTGGTGAGACTGCTTGGCGAGGGCGCCACCGAGTTGAGCGCAAAGCGGCCGCTCAAGGTCTTGCTGGTCGGACTTCACGGCTCGGGCAAGACGACGTCCACCGCAAAGCTCGGCCGCCTGCTCAAGAAACGCGGCTACCGGCCGTTCGCGGTCGGCTGCGACGTCCAGCGCCCGGCGGCAATCGACCAGCTCGAAATCCTCGCGAAGCAGGAGGAACTTGGGTTCTACGCCGACCGTGTCTCCAAGGATGTGCCGGCCATCGGCGCGGCGGCCCTGAAAGCAGCCGCGGCGGCCGGGGCCGATGCGATCCTGTTCGACACGGCCGGGCGACTGCAGATCGACCACGATCTGATCGAGGAAGTGAAGCGATTGAGCGCGCGGATTGAGCCCGACGAGGTGCTTCTCGTCGCCGACGGCGCCCTCGGGCAGGAGGCAGTCAACGTAGCCAAGGCGTTTCACGAGGCGCTCGCCCTCACCGGCCTCGTGCTGACCAAGCTCGATGGCGATGCCCGCGGCGGCGCGGCCCTTTCGATCAAGGCCATCACCGGCGTGCCCATCAAGTTCATCGGCCTGGGCGAAAAGGCCGCGGATTTCGACACGTTTTATCCCGACCGCCTCGCCTCCCGCATCCTCGGGATGGGCGACGTTGTCTCGCTCGTCGAAAAGGCCCAGGAATCCATCGACCAGGCGCAGGCCGAGAAGATGGCCGAACGCCTCCGGAAATCCGATTTCAACCTCGAGGATTTCCTCGCCCAGCTGCAGCAGGTCAAGAAGCTCGGCTCGATGGAGTCGATCCTTGGAATGATGCCGGGAATGAGCGGCGTGAAGATCGGCGACGGAGCCGAGAAGCAGATGGCCCGCACGGAGGCGATCATCAAGTCGATGACGATCCAGGAGCGGCGCAATCCCGGCGTCCTCAGCGGATCGCGGCGGATGCGGATTGCCAACGGAGCGGGCGTGAAGGTCGTCGACGTCAATCAACTGCTCAAGCAATTCCAGCAGATGCAGAAGATGATGCGGATGATGAAGGGCGGCGGGATGAAGAAGATGATGCGCCAGGTTGAGGCGATGCGCGACAAGGGCGGCATGCCCGGCTTCTAGCCCGGATGTTTCGCTCTCTACTCTACAGCCTGCATGCAGACGGTTGCCTGCCCGCGCGCCGAATCTGCAGGCCGACACATCCGGGCTATGACTTGAGCAATTCCTCGGCGTGCGCCAGCGCGCTCATTGCGCCGCGATCGCCCAGCATCCGGGCCAGCTCGCTCACCCGTGCCTTCCGATCGCCGTGGACCGGCTCGATCCCGACAACCGTGCGGCCTTTCTCCTGCTCCTTCGTGACAACCAGATGATTCGCCGCGTGTGCGGCAACCTGCGGAAGGTGCGTCACGCAGAGCACCTGGTGCTTTCGCGCGACGCCGGCCATCCGTTCTCCGACGATTCCGCCGATCTCGCCGCCGACGTTGGCATCGACCTCGTCAAACACGAGCACGGGTATGTCATCGAGGTCCGCCAGAATCGTCTTGAGCGCCAGCATGACGCGCGCGAGCTCGCCGCTCGACGCGATGCGGGCGAGCGGCAGCGGGGCCTCTCCGGCGTTTGGGGAGAAGAGAAACGCGCAGCCGCAGTCGCCGGTCGGGCCCAGCTCGGGCAACGTGGCCAGCTGCACACGAAAGTCGGCGCTCTTGAATCCGAGCGGCGCAATCGCCTGCGCTCCCGCCTTTGCCAGCTCGCGCGCCGCCCGCTCACGCAGGAGGCGGAGCGACTCGGCCTGCTTGCGCGCAGCCTTCCCGGCGTCTGCGATCCGCGCGTCCAGGCGGATCAACGCGCCCTCAAGATCGCCCTGCAGGTCCAGGCGCCGTCGGATTTCCTCCCGTGCAGCCAGCACCGCCGCCACGCCTCCGCCGTGCTGCCGCTTCAATTCCAGCCAGACGTTCATGCGCGTCTGCAGCTGTTCGATTTGCTCCGGCTCGAAAACGAGGTTCTGGCCCAGAGCGGCATACTCCGCACCGAGGTCGGCCAACTCGACTGAAACCGAGGTCAGACGGTCAGCCAGCGCCTTGCTGGCCGGATCGAGCATCTCCAGCTGCCGCGCCTCGCGAATCCGTTGCGCCACGCGCCCGAGCAGCCCGTCGTCTCCGCTGATTCCGTTCACCAGCGCCTCCGAAAGCCCGGTGAGTTCCTGCACCCTGCTCCACCGGTGAAAGTCCCGTTCGAGCAACTCAATGGCGCCAGCGGTCAGCTCCAACTGCTCCATCTTGGCGAGCTGGCTTTCGAGATAATGGATCTGATCCGGCGGCATCCGCGTTTCCACAGCGAGCGTCTCGCGCTCGGCCTGAAGGCCCCGCCAGGCGCGGTACGACTCCTGGTAGGCTGCCAAGGCCGGCGCAGCGCGTCCGTAGAGATCGAGCAGCTCGAGTTGCGCCGCCTCCTTGAGCAGCCTCCGGGGTTCTCCCGGCCCATGAAAATCGATCCAGAGCTCGCCCAACGACTGCAGTGCGGCGAGTGTCGCGAGGCCGCCATTGACTGTGATCTTCGGCGCCTTGTCGCGCGGCAGGCTGCGCTTGAGGATGAGCGCGCCCTCTTCGCATTGGGGGAGGTCGAGCGAACGGAGCAGTGCGTTGACCTTCTGCGCATCCGAGAAATACAACCCGGCCTCGACTTCACAGGCCGCCGCACCCTGTCGGATGAGGGTCTTCTCCGCCCGGGATCCGGCCAGCAGGCTGAGCGCACCGAGCAGGATGCTCTTGCCTGCGCCGGTTTCGCCTGTCACCGCGGTGAAACCGGGCTCGAAATCGAGGGCGACTTCCTCAAGCAATGCGAGGTTTCGGATGCGAAGCGACTGGAGCATTGTGAAAACGACTCACGAATGGAGAGGAATCGGGTCAAACACAAGAAGGGCTGCGCGCCAGATCGGTGATCAATGGAGCGCCTGATGAATCCGGTCCTCCAACGCATGAAACTCCTGTTCAAGCTGGCTCTTCGGCTGGACCCTCATCGCCGCTCGCGCCCGCTCCACCGCCTGCAACGCCTCGCGCGGCTGGTCCTTTTTCAGAAGATATTCGACAAACGGCCGCACCACGCGCGCAAAGAAATCCATCCCCGTGCCGGATCCAAACGACTTCAGCACCCCAGTATAGGTGCGGGTGCAGGCCGCCACGTCATCGTTCTCCATGCTCCGCCGCAAGATGCTCCACGCCTCATTCGCGGTGACGTCCTCTCTGCTGCCTTCGTATTTGTGGGCCATGCCCCGCTCGATGAAGTCAGCCTGGCTGGTCTCCCCCCGGGCGCGCAGATTGCGGGCCAGCCGTCTCTTGAATTCGGCGTCGACGTCGGGATACTTCAGGAAGGCAATCGATGCCTCCTGCAATGAGCCCTCCACCTGTTGCGGCGGGGATCCCATGCGCTGCAACGCCGCGACCAGAATGAACCTTGCCTCCAGATTGCGGCGTTCAATGTCGACCGCGGCCCGGGCGGCCTTCGCAGCGCCGGGAAAGTCACCGTCGAAGAAGAATAGATCCGCAAACTGCATATGCGTGATTGACGCGGTATAGAGCGGTTGCCGGCGGAACCCCTCGCTGAGGAACTGCAGCTCGTGGTCGGAGATGTTCATCCACGTCTGTGGGTCGAATGCGTACCCGACCATGAACTTCTGGTCGGCATACCGGCCGCAATCGAGCTGCCAGTGCCCGCCGCCGTCGAGATAACCGAACCAGGCGTGCGTCCCATCGAGCCCAAAACCGCGAAACAGGAGCGTCGGGACGCCCTTGGCTTTGCCAATCATCGAAGCGAAATAGGCCTGGTCGACGCAGATGCCTCCTTCCGCCAGGATGTCGGGGAGCTGGTAGCTCGGTTTTGGCCACTGGTAGATCCGGTTGTCGAACCGATCGCGCCGGTAGCGAACGTGATCGTAGATCTTGCCAAGCTCCGGGAGCTCCACGTGGACCTTCTGTTGCGCCCAGAGCATCTCCTGAAAACCCGCGACGGTGTCGACGACGAACTTCAATTCTGACGCCGGCAGCTTGGCCAGCGGCTGAAGCAACGCGCCCTTCCGGCTGGATTCGGTCAGAAAGATGAACAGGTCGAGCGGGGCCGGAAGCTTGCGCGGCAACACCTGCGCGTTCACCTGCCCGTGCGGCCAGTCGGGTGGCGGCGGCACGTCATCGACGATGGCGATGGCCAGGGCAAGGTTGGCATACTCCCTGAATTCCACCGGATTGTGTGTCCACAACAGTCCGAGAATGAAGAACACCGCCGGAGTGCGGTCGAGCGGCGTCAGCATCGTGAAGAACTGGTTGGAGAAATCGAATGATTCCATCATGTACGCCCGCAACTCCGGCGGTGCGAAATCCGCCAGGGGATGCTCGGAACCAACAAACGCCTTGGGCATGTTCGCCCGGTTGATCGGCGCCTCCTCGATGGCGTGAGACCACCGTTCGATCGCCTCGCGCTCCGTCTGGCCGAACAACATGGCCCAACGATAGAGATAATACCAGGCTTGCGCCTGCGTGCCCTTCTTCTTGTAGAGCCCGAGCGCCGCGCGGTGCAGTTCAGCTGCGACTGCCGGCCAGCCCGCAACCGCCGCCTCGGTCTGCAACGCCGCCACCCGCTCCGGGGTCGGAGCCCGGTTCAGCTCAGCGTCTGGAATTTCTGCCGCCCGGGCCAGGCCCGCCCACAACGATGCGGCCAGGAGAATCAGAGCGACACGTGCCATGGCATCAAGACAAACGGCGAAGGCGCCGGTTGGCAATGCCGCGAAAGCGACCGACAGCCAGCGCCGTTCAGGCGCCCGGCGGGCGTTCGCGCCGCGTCGCCTCGAAGGAGGCAGTCCCGCGATCGGTGACCCCGCGACGCAGTCGATGTAACGTATTACGTGACATCGCGACGAAGCGGCAGGCGCCCGTTTGTAACGTATTACGTGACATCGCGGCCGGCCGGAGAATGCACTTTGTAACGTATTACGTGACATCAAAGCGGGACGAAATATCCTGTTTGGTAACGCGTCACGGTACAGATTCGGGATGTGCGAGCGAAGGCAGATGCGGAGACCGGCCCGGCCTTCTTGTGCCAGCGGTCACGATCGCGCCGGAAAACGAACGGTCATGGCGACTGCCGCGGCGTTGCGCCGTTCGCCCCGGTCATCAACTCACAACCGCTCAGGGATGGAAGACGTTTGGCGCCGCTTCTTGGACATCGGAATCCCGGATACTAACTCTGACCTTCCTCCAGTGAGCGGGAGCACGTCAGATCGTTCCTTTGCATTTGGACGAACGATCCGACCTGTCCGACTCATTGGCACCACCCCAGTTACGGGGAGACTCCGGTCGCGCCGGCTGCGGGTTCCTTCTGCGTAAACCCAAGCTTGTCGCCGTCGCGCACGACGAGGATGGGCTCGCCGTCCTTGATCGTGCCTCTCAGCACGGCCTCGGCCAGCGGATCCTCCAGGTAGTGTTCGACCGCGCGCCGCAGCGGCCGCGCTCCGTACTTTTCGTCGTAGCCGGTCTCGATGAGCAGTTGCTTCGCCTCGAGCGTGAACTCGAGCACGATCTTCTTGTCGGCGAGCCGCTTCGTGACCTTTGCAGTCTCGAGATCGACGATCTTCAGCAGGTCGTCCTTGTTCAGGGGCCTGAAGAAGACGATGTCCGAGATCCGGTTGATGAACTCGGGCTTGAAGACCTTCTTCGCCTCCTCGAGCACTTTTTCCCGCATCGTCTCGACGTTTCGGAAGTCATCCTTGCCTCCGGCGGCGAAACCCATCGTGGTCTGGCGCTGGAGTTGTTGCGCCCCGACGTTCGACGTCATGATGATGATCGTATTGCGAAAATCGACCGTGCGGCCGAGCGAATCGGTCAGCCGGCCATCCTCGAGAATCTGCAGGAGAAGCTGGATCACGTCGGGGTGCGCCTTCTCCACCTCGTCGAAAAGAATCACCGCGTAGGGCCGGCGGCGCACCTGCTCCGTCAGCTGGCCGCCTTCCTCGTAACCGACGTATCCCGGAGGCGACCCGATCAGCCGCGACACGGAGAATTTCTCCATGTATTCGGACATGTCGAACTGCATGATCGCGTCCTGGCTGGCGAACATCTGCGCGGCGAGCTGCTTTGCGAGCTCGGTCTTGCCAACGCCGGTCGGGCCGACAAAGAGGAACGAACCGATCGGGCGGCGCGGATCCTTGAGATCGGCGCGGGAGCGGCGCAGCGCCCGGGAGATCGCGATGGTGGCGACGTCCTGCCCGATGATGACCTTCTGAAGTTCGCCTTCGAGCAGGAGCAACTTTTCGCTCTCCTTCTTTTCCATCCGGCTGAGCGGAATGCCCGTCCAGTCGGCGACCACCTGCATCATGAGGTCCTCGTCGATGGTGACCCGTTTCTCCTCGCGTTGTTTCTTCCACTCCGCGGTGGTCTGCTCCAGCCCGGCCCGGAGCTGCTTCTCCTTGTCGCGGAACTTCGCGGCCTCCTCGAAATGTTGCTGGGAAATCGCCTCCTCCTTCTGCGCGCAGACCAATTCGATCTCCTTGTTGAGCGCCTCGATGTCGGGCGGGCGGCTGAGCGCGGAGATGCGCGCCCGGGAGCCTGCCTCGTCCATGACGTCGATCGCCTTGTCCGGGAGAAAACGGCCGGTGATGTAGCGGTCGGAGAGTTTGGCGGCGGACTCGATCGCCTTGTCGGTGAAAACCGCCTTGTGGTGGTCCTCATATTTGCCGCGGATGCCCTTGAGGATGAGGATCGTGTCATCGACGGACGGCGCCTCGACCTTCACCGACTGAAAGCGCCGGTCCAGCGCGCTGTCCTTCTCGATGTACTTGCGGTATTCGTTGAGGGTGGTCGCCCCGATGCATTGCATCTCGCCGCGCGACAAGGCGGGCTTGAAGATGTTGGACGCATCCATCGCGCCCTCGGCGGCGCCCGCGCCAACGATCGTGTGGAGCTCGTCGATGAACAGGATGACGTTCTTGGAACGTTTGATTTCATCCATCACCGCCTTGATGCGCTCCTCGAACTGACCCCTGTATTTTGTCCCGGCCACCATCAGCGCGAGGTCGAGCGTAATGACCTTCTTGTCGATCAAGATTTCCGGCACGACACCCGTCGCGATCTCCTGCGCGAGGCCCTCGACGATGGCGGTCTTGCCCACGCCGGCCTCTCCGATGAGCACGGGATTGTTCTTGGTGCGGCGGCAGAGAATCTGGATCACCCGGCGAATCTCCTGCCGCCGGCCAACCACCGGATCGAGCTCGCCCTTTTGCGCAAGCTCCGTGAGATCGCGTCCGAATGCCTTCAGCGCGGGCGTCTTGACCTCCTTCTTGTCCTCGGGCCCGCCGCCTCCCCGGGGGGACGGCGCCGCCGCCTCCTCGCTGCCCTCGCCTGTAAACTGCGGATCCAGCTCGCGGAGGATCTCCTGCCGTGTGCGCTCGATGTCGACGTCGAGCGACTTCAGCACCCGGGCGGCGACCCCCTCGCCTTCCCGGAGCAATCCGAGGAGGATGTGCTCAGTGCCGACATAGCTGTGGTTCAGCGTCTTTGCTTCCTTGCCGGCAAGCGCGAGCACTTTCTTCACCCGCGGCGTGTATGGAATGCTCCCCGCGGTCTTCGTCTCCGTGCCGGTGCCCACCTGCTTTTCGACGGCAGCCCGCACGGTCTCGAGGTCGAGCCCCATCTTCTGGAGGACGCTGACCGCGACCCCCTGCCCGAGCTTGATGAGACCGAGCAGGATGTGCTCGGTGCCGACGTAGTTGTGGCGAAACCGGTCGGCTTCCTTCCGTGCCAGCGCGAGGACCTGCTGCGCGCGGGGCGTGAAATTGTTCATTGGTTCCATGAGAGCGAGTGGGCGGCGATCAGTTCTTACCCGTCACATTAAAGTCCGGAGGTCCGAAATTGGCGAATTCGGTCCGCAACAGCTGGGCGCGCAAGAGGTCGCGCTGACCCGACTCGAAGGCGCCGTGGGCTGAATACTGAATGTGGCCGGGCTGGGCCTCGATCAGAAGGCGGTCGATCACCGGGCGCCGCGCTTCCGGGAACACATTCAGGTCGATGCCGAGCCGCACGAGCGAAAGCAAATTCATGACCTCGGCGGATGTGAGCAGCCGGCCATTCTGGAGGATGCCGAACGCCCGGCCGATCTTGTCGAAGAGCTTGTTCGTGTCGGTCTCGAGAAGCCTGGCGCGCGCGTTGAGCTCGTGCTCGATGATCGTGTTGAGCACGCTGGACAGACGCTTGATAATATCCTCCTCAGATTCGCCGAGCGTCGTCTGGTTGGAAATCTGGAAGATGCTGCCGCTTGCATCGGACCCTTCCCCGAAGAGCCCTCGGACAGCCATGCCGAGCTGGTTCACCGCTCGCACGACCTTCTCCATCTGGCTCGAGATAACCAGGGCGGGCAGGTGCATCATCGCCGAGGCCCGCATGCCGGTGCCCAGATTCGTCGGGCAGGCGGTCAGATAGCCGAGCGTGGGAGAGAACGCGTAGTTCAGCTTCTCCTCGATCTCGGAATCGATCGCATTAATCGCGTTCCATGCCTTCTTCAGTTGAAAACCCCCGCGCATGACCTGAATGCGCAGGTGATCCTCCTCGTTGATCATCACGGCCGCGGACTGGTCGCGACTAATCACCACTCCTGCGCCACGCTTCGCGCTGCTCAGCTCGCGGCTGATCAGATGGCGTTCGACGAGGATCTGCTTCTCCAGATCGGTGAGCTCATCAATTGTCAGACTCAGTCCCTTCTTCATCTGCGGCAGATCGGCCACAACAGCCAGGCTCTCAGCCAACATGGCGCTCCGCTGCGCCTCTTTGGCCCACCCCGGGAAGGGCTGCCCGGTGAGGTTGCGCGCCAGACGAACACGCGTCATGAGGACGATCGCACACTTGCTGGTCGAGGTGTCGGTCAGCTCCGATTGTGCTTCGAAAAGAGGGGCGATCTTCATGTCAGCTCAATGCCTGGCCTTCGAATGCCTGTTTGACCTGGTGGATTTCGTCGCGAAAGCGGGCCGCATCCTCATACCGTTCGGAGCGTATCGCGTTGTCCAGCTCGCCTTGAAGATGGGTGAGACGGTCGTAGAGGGATTTCCGTTCCAGCGCCCTGCGCGGCACCTTGCCGACGTGGACGGTTCCCTTGTGCATGTTGCTCAGCAAGGGCTCGATGACCTGTTTGAACGCCTCGTAGCAGGCCGGACACCCAAACCGGCCCTGTTTCTTGAAGTCCGCCTGGGTGGCGCCGCACTGCTCGCAGCGGACCACCTCGGCTTGCGGCACAGGGTTGAGCGAAGCCTTCAGCAGAAGATCCGCCAGCGAGAAGCCGCTCGGATCGGTCACGCCCTTGGCCTGCGCGCACTCCTCGCAGAGGTCAACCTTGTGTATCTTGTTGTTGACGATCTGCGTGAGATGGACGGTCGCGGGCTTGCCGCAGAGGTCGCATTTCAGGGAATTGGCCATGGATCAATATAACACGGTGTATGAAAACGGCGATACGCGACGCACAAAAGTGAGACACGCCCGCGCGTTTCCATCGATTCTTTGCACCAATCATGCCATCGGCACGTCCGGTGGCAAGGATGAGCTCAAGTGTGGCAAAAGAACCTTTACGATTGCATTCTGCATTTGACCTGGAAGCGCGGACTGAGCCGACACGCGCCGGTCAGATCCTCGTTCCCTCGGTGAGAACCCGCTGGCGAAACTCGGCCAACACCCGGCTCGTCACCGGCCCGGGCTTGCCGTCGCCAATCTCGCGGCCGTCGAGCTTGACCACCGGGATGACTTCGGCGCCGGTGCCTGTCAGGAAACACTCGTCCGCGTTCCACAGGTCGTAGCGCGTCAGTTCGTGTTCCTCCAGCGGCAGCGACAGGGCGCGCGCAATCGCGAAGATCGACTCGCGCGTGATTCCCCGGAGCGCACCCTGCTGGGCGGACGGTGTCAGCAGACGGCCCTTGTACACAATGAACACATTGTCTCCGGTGCATTCGGCGACGAACCCGGCGTCGTTCAACATGATGGCTTCGAGCGCGCCGGCCTGCCGGGCCTCGATCTTGGCAAGGATATTGTTGAGGTAGTTGAGCGACTTGACCATGGGCGGCAGCGCTGCCGCGCCAAGGCGCCGGGTCGGCACAGTCACGATGCTCAAACCGCTCGTGTAATACTCGGGCGGATAGAGCGCGATCGTGTCGGCGATGATGAACACCGATGGCTTCGGGCACAGCCATGGCGAAAGGCCGAGATCGCCGACGCCGCGCGTGACCACCAGGCGGATGTAGCCGTCGCGCAGTCCGTTCCGGCGGCAGGTTTCGCAGACTGCTTCGGCCATCGCTGCGCGAGAGAGCGGAATGGTCAACATGATGGCTTTCGCCGAACACCACAGGCGCTCCAGATGCTCGTCGAGCCGGAAGACATTCCCCTGATAGAGGCGGATCCCCTCGAAAATCCCGTCGCCATAAAGCAGGCCGTGATCGAACACGGAGATCTTCGCATCCGCCTCATCCACAAACTGGCCGTCCAGGTAGATCTTCATACTCAGGCAGCACCCTTGGGCATCGCGGAACCTTTGTCGAGCCCGGTGGAAAATTTCGCCTTGTGTCCGGGGAATTCAATTCGCAACTGTGCCCTATCCCCTCCCCCTATGCATACAAATAACCATACTCGAGGCCTCCGGGCCTTTACCTTGATCGAATTGCTCACCGTTATCGCCATCATCGGCATCCTGGCAGCAATTATCATCCCGACCGTTGCGAAGGTGCGCGAGACAGCACAGCGCGCCGTCGACGCAAACAACCTCAGGGAAATCGGCAAGGCGGCGATGATTTTCGCCGCCGAGAACAACGACCGCCTGCCGGACCCGCTCTCCGCCGCGGCGCAACAAAACGTCCAGGCCTCGAGCAACTACTTCCGCTGGATCGGAGTGCTCGGGCACGCCGGCACCCTCAATGACGCCAGCCCCTATTTCGCGAAGAACGATCCGATGTTCGACGGCGAGATGCCGGCCACGGTCATCGATCCCGACGATGTGACGCACGGCCAGGTCATTGCGACGCTCGAGGCGAAGACACCGAGCTTCGAATTCGTCGGCGGTCTGAAGATGAGCGATCCCGCAACAACTCCGGTCGCCTTCACCCGCGGGCTCAACGCCGATGGCGTGTGGGACAACGACCGCGGCGCCTACCGCAGCACGGGCGGCCACATCGTATTCCTGGGCGGCAATGTCCAGTATTACCAGTCGATCGACAACCGCCTGGTCAACACCGCCGGGAAGCCCACCAACGACATCCGCGAAACCATTCCGGCGCCGACCGGCGGCACCCAGCGCATCTACGGCAAGAACTCCGCCATCGCGACCGAAGCCGGCGTGGCATCCGTGGCGCCGTAGCAATGTCGTTGGGCAGATTTGCGGGCATTGCCAAAAGAAAATCCTGCGGCGATTGGCGGAGCGGTCATTTCTCGGCCAGACTTTCTGGATGACCGTTCCGCCCTCCCCTCCTGACGAAGGAACCACCTACGTCATCGGCCACCGGAACCCGGACGCCGACGCGATCTGCTCCGCGATCGCTTATGCTGCATTCAAGGAAGCGCGCCGCCAGCCGGGCCACATCCCCGCGCGTTGCGGCAATTCCAACGCGCGGATCGACGCCATCCTGGCGCGCTTTCACCACCCGCTGCCGGTTCATGTGAGCGACGTCACGCCCCGCGTGCGCGACCTGATGGTCTCCGATGTCATCTCCGTCCCTCCGGATGCGACCTGTGCCGAGGCGCTCGAGCTGATCGAAGGGCATGATATTCGAGTACTTCCGGTTCTGGATGCCGCCCGAAGACTCGTCGGGACGATCTCGATCTTCCAGCTCGGCAGCTTCTTCACGCCCACGGTGCGCGAGCCCCGGCTGATGCGCCAGGTCTACACCCGGCTCGCCGACATTGCACGCGCCCTCAAGGCGCGCATTCTCCACGTCACAGACGAGAATATCCCCGAGGAACTCTATGTGCGTATCGGCGCGATGGACATCCGGTCGTTCGCCAAGTTCTCGGACCAGGAGCACGTCGCCGCACGCCAGTCGGTGATCATCGTCGGCGACCGCTGGGACATCCAGCAGCGTTCGATTCAGATCGGCGTCCGCCTCCTGGTGATCACGGGCAACCTGCCCGTGGACGACGAGGTCGTCGAACTCGCGAAGGTCCGCGGGGTCAGCCTGATCGTCAGCCCGTACGATTCGGCGACCACGGCCTGGGTCATCCGGACGGCCACGAGCATCAGGCGGCTGGTCGACCAAAAATTCGTTTCCTTCGACGCCGACACCCGCATCGCCGACGTGCGCAGGAAGGTCGCCAACTCGGCTGCAGCGGCGTTCATGGTCGTCGCCGACGACGGGAGCCTGCAGGGAATCCTCACCAAGACCGACATCCTCAAGCCGGTCAAAACACGGCTTGTGCTGGTCGACCACAATGAGATGACCCAGGCCGTCACCGGCGCCGCCGAGGTGACGATCACCGAGGTCATCGACCATCACCGGCTCGGAACCCTCAACACGGCCCAACCCATTCTCTTCATCAACGAGCCGGTCGGCTCGACGTGCACCATCGTCGCGGATCTCCACCGGAGGGAGGGGCTCGTCCCGTCGCCGGATCTCGCGGGCATCATGATGGCCGGCATCATCTCGGATACGCTCAACCTCAACAGCCCGACGTCGACCGAGAAGGACGCCGGAGTCCTCCGTTGGCTGTCCCCGATCGCGGGCGTCGACTGTCGCGATCTTGCGGATACAATCTTCAGCTCGGGTTCCGTGATTCTGGCCAGTCCGCCCGAAAAGGTCGTTCGCTCCGATGTCAAGATCTACGACGAGGACGGCGTGCGTTTCGCGGTCGCCCAGGTCGAGGAGCTCGGCTTCGGCAATTTCTGGGGCCAGGCCAGGGCGCTGTCGTCCGCATTGGATGGCCTGTGCGCGGGAGAACGCCTCGTGTTCGCGGGATTGCTGGTCACCGACATCAACACCCAGAATTCGCTGCTCCTGGTGAAGGGCGACGCGGAGATCATCGCGCGGATTTCCTATCACCACATCGAGCAGAACGAGATTTTCGACCTGCCCGGCGTTGTCAGCCGGAAGAAGCAGCTGATTCCGTATCTCACAAGCCTGCTCAAGGAGATGCAGGCCGAGGGGGCGGCTCCGACGCCAAAAGCCGCCTCTTAGCCCGCCTATTTCTCACAGCGGCATGGCGGCCGCCAAAGGTAGCGCCGGTCTGCCGGTTCTTTCTGGCCTGGGCTCGCCGCGTTGGCAATGATCCCCACCGCCAATGCGCACTGCCAAGTTATCCACCGTATGGGTGCTCGTCCTGTTTGCCGGGTTGATCGCAATCGGCGGAGTCATTCGAAGGCACCTCGCTTCCGCGCATTCCGCGAGGAGCGCCCACGGTGCATCGGAAACGCCCGCTGGCGGACCGGCGGCGAAAGACATGGTGCAGACGCAACTGCAGCTGGTTGCGATCCCGGAAGAGCAACCCAGCCGCTCCGAGACCGGGGCTGTGTCGCCCGACCAATCCCCGGCTCCTGCCACCGTTGAGACCTTTCCGCGTCCGGTTGCGAACTGGCTGGAAGCCCAGATCGAGCTCGCACGGCGCGGATTCTCCAGCGGGTCCATCGATGGAGTCGTTGGATCCCAGTCGATCTCGGCCCTGAAGGCGTTCCAGGAATCCGCCGGTCTGCCCGTGACGGGAGCGCTCGACCCGGCCACGAGCGCCAGCCTGGCGCTCGCGACGCCGCCAATCGCCCCGGTGACTTTGACAGCTGAAGATCTGGCCGGACTTGAGGCACTCAGTCCGACCTGGCTCGGGAAGTCCCAGCAGACGGCGCTTGCGTACGAGAACGCCCTCGAGATGGTGGCCGAGCGGACGCACGCACACCCGGCATTGATCCAGCAACTCAATCCGACGGTGGACTGGTCCGTGATCACGCCGGAAACGGCAGTCTCCGCTCCGGCAGTGGGGCATGTCGCAATCCGAGGAAAGGCGTTCCAGCTTCACATCAGCCTGGATGATCACGTCCTGGAGGTGCGGGACGACTCCGGGAATCTTATCGCGCATTTTCCAGTGAGCATCGCGCGCGACGTGGAAAAGCGTCCAGCCGGGGAGCTCCGCGTGACCGTGGTCATCCCGGATCCAAACTACACCTTCGATCCCGACGTGTTTCCGGAGTCCGAGGATGCGCGCGAACTCGGCCGCAGACTGATCATTCCGCCCGGTCCCAACAATCCGGTCGGCGTGGCCTGGATCGGCCTCGATCGCCCCGGTTACGGGATTCACGGCACGCCGTTCCCGGAACAAGTGGGGCGTACCGAATCGCACGGCTGTTTTCGGCTCGCCAACTGGGATGCGCTGACGCTGCTCGATCTGGCGTGGGTCGGGTTGCCCGTCATCGTGGAACCCTGAGCCCGCAGCAACGCTCGGACATTCCGCGACAGCGAAATACACGCGATTCCTGTCGCACCAATCGATGCCCGCGTGAGATTGCCTTGAGAATGGGCCGCGGCCGAAACCGGGGAATTCCATCGCACCCTGATGCGCCCTGGCGCAATCAGCCGGCTGTCTCCTGGACACTGTTCTCGATCACGCCGGTCGCGATCGCATGCCGGGTGAGTCCGGCGGTGTCGTGGATGTTGAGTTTGTCCATCAGTTGCTGCCGGTGTTTCTCAACGGTCTTCACACTGATGCCGAGCTCGGCGGCGACCTGTTTGTTCGCTGCTCCTTCGGCCACGAGTTGCAGCACTTCGGCTTCGCGGGCGGTCAGGGGCCGGCTGGGCTTTCCGCGGGCAGCACCGCACTCGCGTGACTTCCGCTCGGCGTCCCCCAGGCGTTTTGCAATGGACGGACTAAAATACGAATGACCGCTGACGATCTGCTTGATGGCGTGGACCAGCACCTGCCCGGAGTTCTGCTTCACCAGGTAGCCCGATGCGCCGACTGCGGCCATATGCGCCACATACTCGTCGTCGCTGTGCGCGGAGAGCACCAGCACCTTGGTTTCAGGCGCCGCGGCCAGAATCTGCCGCGTTGCCTCGAACCCGTTGAGCAGGGGCATGGCAATATCCATCACGACAATCGCCGGGCGGAGTTTTCGGGCGAGCTCCACGGCCTGGCGGCCGGTTGACGCCTCGCCGACGACTTCGAAGTCGCCACACAGCTCCAGCAGGGACCGCAATCCTTCGCGGACAATACCATGATCTTCCGCGAGCAACACCGTGATTCGCTTCATAAGCTTGATCCTCGTAGTTTCCAAACCGGGTCCAGGATGTTTTTTGGTGGATGCGTCTCGTTGTGCAAGGCGGCCCACGGACCGCGACTATTGCTCAAGCCAACGTGGTCGATTCAGTACGTGCGCAAGTAATCAACTAGCGCCTGGGGCCGGCCGTGGCGAGCGATTGCTTATGGGGTGATGACCTACCGGCCGTGCGTGAACCCGCAGCGCCGGCTCCCTGATGGAGGTCGTTGGTGGGGAAACACCCCATGATCTTCATGAAACGTCAGGCGTAGAATCGGGCTCCTGAAGAACATCCCGCCTGCCTACGCAGGCGGCTTTCCACCGCAAACAACCGCGATCCGCCATGAAATTCTTTCCAGCAGCCCGCACGGTCTTCGATCGCTCACCGAGGCAGGAAACCGCCGCGCCTGCCTCGGCAAAGGCGCTTTTCCACGCGATTCCATTGGGGACCGCCTGGGATCCGTTTGGTTCGCGATCGCCGACGCACACATTTACCCGGCCTCCAATGCCATCCTCGAACGCAGGCCCTCCGCTCGTTTCGCCCGCGGTTCGTTGAGGCGAAATTGCGATGGCTCTCGCCGATGTCTTGGGCCGGATGTTCGCATCCGCTGGTGGGACTATACCCCATGCTGTCCACCGGAATTCCAGGGTACCATAGAAGGGCGTGGCATCCGAAGCCCGTCTCCGAGGGTCACTTCGTCCTGCCCCTGGCGGGGAGGGACCTGGGGCCGCGCGCCAGCGCCGCGGGACATATCTTCATTCTTTCCCACCGCGTCTTTTCGTCGCTCATGTTTTCGAATCCGCGGGACGAACTCTCCTCCCATGTCAAAAAGATCCGTCTTTTGCATCGCCCCGTCCCGAGGCCGGGCTGACCGCATCGTCCACGAGCTGAAGGAAGCTGCATTCCCGAAAACGGATCTCTCGGTCCTGTTCCTTGACAGGAGTGCAGCCGTCGGAAACGCGAGGGCGCTCAGCAGCCCCGCCGCGGCTGCTGCGTCGGCAGCACCGTTCAATTGCGAGATCCGCGGGGTCCTGAGCTGGATTGATGGCATCCGATCCCTCTCAATTCCGGGCGTCGGTCCCCTCATCGCCGCAGGCCCGATTGCGGCAGCCTTGAGTGTCACGACAGTCGGAGGCATCGCCGGCGGTCTGATTGACTTCGATGTTCCCACCGTGGAGGCCCGCCGTTTTGAAGCGAGGATCGCGGACGGGCAGATCCTCATCGCCGTGCACACGGAGAATCCTGAAATGAGCGATCAGGCGCGCGCGATCTTCACCGCCAACGAAGCGGAGGCAATCTGCACGATGATCGACGTTTTCACGCCCGGATTTCCGTTCAAAAGCCTGCCGAAACCGACCCGCGAATCGGTGGCGTGAGCAGACCGCCGGTATCGCGAGCTTCATTGCACAAGACACGTGGTCACGGAACGACAATTTATCCGGGCTCCGCGCGCCTTCGGCTGGGTCGATTGCGCCATCGCCGGCCTGGGGGCGGCGCTCATCTATGCGCTCGTCACCGTAGCCCACGAATGGAACGGCCCGCTGCGGCAGGTCCCAGAAATCCATCTGGAGGCGCGATATCTGCCGCTCTACACCCTGTTCAGCCTTTCGCGCGGCATGATCGCCTACGGCGTGTCGTTTCTGTTCACGATGGTGTATGGGTATGCGATGGCCCGGGTTGCCGGTGCGGAACGGGTCATGTTGCCGGTGCTCGACATCCTGCAGAGCCTCCCCGTCCTCGGATTCCTGCCGGGATTCGTTCTCGGGCTGGTTTACCTGTTTCCCAACCAAAACCTCGGCCTCGAAATTGCCTCGGTGCTGATGATCTTCACCGGGCAGGTGTGGAACATGACGTTCTCATTCTACGCGTCGCTGAAATCGGTGCCTCCGGATCTCGTGGCGGTGGCCCGCCTGGCCCGGATGTCATGGTGGGATCGCTTCTTCCGACTCGATCTCTCCTTCGCCGCAACTGGGCTGCTTTGGAACAGCATGATGTCCATGGCCGGCGGCTGGTTCTTCCTGATGGTAAGCGAGGCGTTCGTCCTCGGTGAACACGACTTCCGGCTGCCGGGCCTCGGTTCGTACATGAGTCTCGCCATCGAGCGGGGCAACGGGCGGGCGCAGCTGCTCGGCGTCCTGGCGATGCTCGGCATGATTGTGTTCGTTGATCAGGTGGTCTGGCGCCCCCTGGTGGCATGGTCGCACAAATTCAGCGATGACGAGACGCCCGCCGCCGCCGGCTCCTGGCTTTGGGAACGGATTCGAGGATCGCGGCTTTGGCGATTCGGGTCCGAGTCACGGGGGTTCTTTCAGCGGCGGATCCGCCCTCCCGGGCTGGCATTCAAGATCCGCGCTGAAGCGCCCGTCCTCCGCCCGACCCGCGCACGGCCTTGGATCAAGCGACTCGTTGTTCTCGCCATCGCAGCAGGAATCCTCATTGGCGCGGTCAAGTATTTCTCCCTTCTGATGGCGCTCACTGGCGCGGAGTGGTTCCAGCTGCTCCGGAGCACGGCAACGACGTTTCTGCGCGTTGTCATCGCAGTTGCGCTCGCGTCGCTCTGGACGATTCCTGTCGGCGTCATGATCGGACGCAATCCGCGTTGGTCGCGCGTCCTTCAACCCGTCATCCAGATGGCTGCGAGCTTCCCGGCGCCGATGATCTTTCCGGTGGTCGTGGGGGCAATGCTGGCGTTCGGCACCGGCTTGGGAGTCAGTTCTGTCGCGCTTCTTCTGCTGGGCACGCAGTGGTATATCCTTTTCAACGTGATCGCGGGCAGCAGCGCGATTCCGCGCGAGCTCTGGGAAGTTTCGCGGCTGGCGCGGTTCTCATGGCGGCACCGCTGGCAGCAGCTCATTCTGCCCGCGATCTTCCCGAGCCTGCTCACCGGCTGGATCACTGCGATGGGCGGCGCGTGGAATGCCAGCATCGTCGCCGAGTACATGAAATATCGCGGCCAGACCCTCATGACGACCGGTCTCGGCGCGGCGATCAGCGAGGCGACCGAGCGCGGCGAATTTCATATCCTCGCCGCAGCGGTGGGCATCATGGCGGTGACCGTCGTGGGCTTCAACCGGCTCGTCTGGCGCCCGCTCAATCACCTGGCTCAAACCCGCTTCGCCTTGGACACCTGACCATGCCAACGCCCCTTTTGGAAATTCGAAACGTGTTTCAGACCTTCTCCGGCGCTGGCGGCGGAACGGTGGAGATACTCCACGACATCAATCTCGAAATCCGCGAGCGCGAGGTCGTCGCCATCCTGGGACCGTCAGGCTGCGGCAAATCGACGCTCCTGCGCGCAATCATCGGGCTGCAACCGCCGACTTCCGGCCAGATCCTGTACCGCGGTCAGCTGCAGCTCGGGCTGAATCCATCGACCGCATTGGTGTTCCAGAACTTCGCCCTGTTTCCGTGGCTGACCGTGCAGCAGAACGTCGCGGTCGGCTTGTCGCATCTTCCCATGACCGAAGGCGATCGTGAAGAACGCGTGCGCAAAGTGATCGATGAGGTCGGACTTGCCGGATCCGAGGAGGCGTTTCCGAAGGAACTCTCAGGCGGCATGAAGCAGCGCGTCGGTCTCGCCCGGGCACTGGCCGTGCAGCCGGAGATTCTCTGCATGGACGAACCGTTCAGTGCCCTCGACGTGCTCACCAGCGAGACCCTGCGCAACGAGGTCATTGACCTCTACACGACCCGGGCTTCCCCCGTGAACACCATCCTCATGGTGACGCACAGCATCAGCGAGGGAGTGTTCATGGCGACGCGACTCGTGGTCATGGGCGCGCATCCGGGAAGCATTCGCGCCATACTCGACAACACGCTCCCCTACCCGCGCGACGAGCGACATCCGGATTTCCTCGCCCTGGAGCAGAAGCTTCACGAGCTCATCACCCAAATGGTGCTGCCGGCGAAGTCCGCCTCAGCCGCGGTCGCCGGCGCCGGTGGGCTGCCGGTCCAGTCCATTCCGGGCGTCTCGCTCAGCAGGACGATCGGCCTCCTCGAGATGCTGGGAGACGATGGCAGCCTGGAGTTGTTCGAGCTGACCCGCCGCGCCCATATCGAACTGAGCCAGTTTCTTCTTGTGGTGAAGGCCGCCGAGATTCTTCGCTGGGTGACGACACCCGGAGGGAGCGTTGCCATGACCGCCGAGGGCCGCACGTTTCTCGGTGCCGACATTGCGACGCGGAAGCGGTTGCTCAATGCCACACTGCGAGGCTTGTTTGTCTTCGACCTGGTCGTGCGTGCGCTGCAACAGTCCGCGAAGGGAGAAGTCAATGAAGCGGTGATCCTCGATCAGCTTGCGCGCGCGTTGCCGCACGAGCAACCAGCGCGGGTTCTCGGGACCGTCGTGGCCTGGGCTCGCTACGCCGCACTGTTTAAATACAGCAGCCTCCAACGGGTGTTCCATGGCCTCCAAAATCCCCGGTAGGGTTATACCGCATAGTCGAAGCCCGGCCTGTCGCATAGCCTAGGAGAATGGGACATGTCATCGCCGTCGCAGTGTCCCAAGGGCGATTGCCGTGCACGTCTGCCCTTACACCGGCGACGATTCACCAACGGAAAACAAGATACAGAAATATGAACACACTCGAAATCAAGGGCGACTGGAACATCACCAGGGGAAAACTGAAACAAAAGTGGGCCAACCTCACGGATGACGATCTCCAATGGGCCGATGGCAGACACGAGGAGCTTCTGGGCCGCATCCAGAAGCGGACCGGCGAAACCCGCGACGCGGTTGAAAAGGCCATCCGGGACGCCATGTCCTGCTGCTGCAAATAGCCGCCACGCGCGTGCCCGAGCCTGCGGATCTCCGGCCGTGACGCGCAATGCGTTTGGAGTGTGCCAGAGCCCCTTTCGTCATGCCGCCCTGCTCTTCGATCCGGGACGTTTGCGATCGCGTTGCTGCGCGCTCGTCTGTCCGCGAACTGCACACGGGTCCGGGGCATGCCACAAAAGCTTCATGAACCCGATTCGCACACGGTTGGCGCTCATCCTGTTCTTCATGGTCGCGCTGGCGGCCGTTGAAGTGCATTGCGCGGATCTGTCAGCCGCACATCCGCGCCTCTTGACCCCGGATGTCTATGCGACGGCCGGAGACCAGCTGACCTTGGCGCTGCTGGTTCCGGTTGATTCGAATCCAAGCGTGCCCCCCCCCGCTCCATCGCAGACATTGACGCTGATCTGGGTGGCGAATGACCGGACCGAGGAATCAGTCTTTTCCCTGCAGCCGGGCCCATCGCAACCGCTGGCCCTCAGCGGCCAGAAGTTCCAGACTTATGCCTACACGGGGATCGTGCCCGGCGGCCTCAATGGACCGACCATGATCGAGACACACGAGATGCCGATCGCCCGAGGGCTGGTCTCGGTCCAGACACCGCGGGGTTCCCAGCTCCTTGCAGAATCCGCCATGACCCCCGCGAAGCCGCCCTCCGCAATCAAACAGGCGGCCGCTGCGGTGATCCCGACGGCGGCGCCGCTCAATGCCGAAGACCATGAACTCCTTCTTCGCCGCGCAATCCGGACTCCAATCATCCCCGGGATTTCCGCCAACGAGCCCGTCTATTTCATTCTCGGTTACCGCCCGGACCTGAATGCACGATTTCAACTGAGCTTCAAGTACCAGCCGTTCGAAGCCACGTGGCTGCGGCACCTCGGCGGGGCATTCACCATGACCACGCTCTGGGATCTCAGCAGCCCGTCCGTGCCGTTTGTCGACTCGACGTATCGCCCCTCGCTCTCGTGGTACGGCGACACGAGACCGTTCCTCGGCAACAAAGATCTCCGCTTGTCATGGCAGGCCGGCATGTGGGAGCACGAATCAAATGGACTTGGGAACACCGACTTCGCCCGCTCGGCGACCGGCTCCGATTCGCGTTCGCTTAACATCGGGTTTATACGTCCCAGACTCATCTGGCAAATCACCGAGAAGGACTCCCTGTCCGCCTCGCTGAAGCTCTACCAGTATTACGACAAGGCGGCTCAAAACAGTGACATCAATCTCTACCGCGGCTATGCTGATCTGCGCCTCCGCTACCAGCACGAGGACTGGGTGCTATCCGGCCTCTTCCGGCGCGGGAGCGTCGGCTATTTCAGCGAGATCGACCTCGGTATCCCGCAGGAGAGCTTCCTGAAATGGTTTTCGCCTGACCTTGGGAAGAAGAATGTCCACGGCTGGCTGCTGTTGCAGTACCTCAGCGGGTACGGCGAAACCCTTCTCGATTACAACCAGCGGATTCCCGAGCAGGTCCGGCTCGGCTTCATGCTCGTCCCCTAGCCGTCGGGCTTCGCCCTCCGCGCTCTCAAGAAACAGCGGATCGTTGTAGCCGGCCGCGCTGAGGCCGGTCCGGGGTCGGCGCCCCCGGCTACACGTTTCTTCCCGTCGCGAGCAAAACCGCGTTTTGCATTTTTGGCTCCTAAGCAAATGGCTGCCGCGGTTTGTAGAGCATCTTTCCCGGGGTTGTCTTCAGCCGGTGGGCCATCACTTCCTTTGGTGTCGCTTCCGGGCCAGGCGCGAGCGGTTCGGGTTGTGGCAGCAGCTCTGCCACGGTTTTGTGATGGTCGGTCTTTTCCACCGCCGCAAACACCGCGACTTCGGTTGGCGTGCCGTCCGGGTTCTGTTCCACCGCTTGGACTGCAGCATCACTATAGAAGCCGCTGTCGATCAGGATGGCTTTGACCTGCGGGGCCACTACAGGGCTGCACGGTCGACGACGATGCGGCAAGCGGGCGAAGGTCGGCGGCGGCGGCGGTTCCGCCTCGGAATTCGGATCCGCCCGCCCCATGGACGCCAACGGACGATGTCACGGATCACGTGACAACCCCGTCCCCACCTGCCGAGCCGCTTTGTAACGTAATACGTGACAAACCGGTCCGCGGCTTTCCAGCTGCGTTGTAACGTAATACGTGACATCCATCGCGAGTTGCGGAGGCGATTCGATCCGCAGCGGGCATTCGCTCTGTAACGGAGCACGCTACATGATCGGTCCGAGATTTCTCCTCGTTTGGCCAATCGAAGGCATTCTGCGATGCCAGTGGCGTCCCTCTCACGCGGGTTTCTTCCTTGGCCAGTCGACGACTGCATGCCGGTCTGCGGGCTCGGCGGGCGGGTAACACCCCATACGTTCGTTTCGGGTTACAGGCTATCGTTCGGGACACTTGGTCTTGTCGGTCGACAACGCCAATCCGCCAACCACCTATGAAAGCTGCATTTTCGCTCGCGCTCACATTGTGTCTCGGATTTTCCGTGCGCGCTCAGACACCGGGCGCGACCTACCCGCCCGAACAGCTGGATCAGCTGCTTGGACCGATCGCACTCTATCCCGATCCACTGGTCGCGGTGATTCTGCCGGCTTCGACCATGCCCTCGGATATCGCGCTCGCCGCGGATCTTCTGGCGGCGAACGGCTCCGCGAGCCAGATCGACGCGCAACCGTGGGATCCGAGCGTCAAAGCGCTGGCCCGCTATCCCGATGTCGTAAAATGGATGAACAGCAATCTCGACTGGACGCAGGCGTTGGGCGCGGCGTTTGCGCAGCAACCGGCCGACGTCATGAGGTCCATCCAGCAACTCCGGGTGCAGGCGCGGGCGGCCGGAACGCTCGTCGACACGCAGCAGCAGCGCGTCATTTTGGAAGGCGACAATATTCGGATCGTGCCCGCTCAAGCGAATGTGATCTACGTGCCGCAGTACGATCCGGCCATCGTCTACGAAACGCCGGTCGGCTATGACGGACCGTTCATCACGTTCGGAATGGGTTTCCCGGTGGGCGTCTGGCTTGGCTACCAATGCGATTGGGATGATTTTGGAATCTGGATGGGACCCTGGAGTGCCGGTTGGGGCTACAGCCGTGAATGGCGAAATCCGGGCTCGGGAAGAAATTCCTGGCGGGCATGGCAACCGGATCCCCGTCGTTCCCGCGACGTCGTGCGCAATTTCTACCGGCCGGGAAGCCGCCTCCCCAGCCCGAGAGTCATTGCAGGCTACCGGGAGCCGGTCCGCCGACCGGGTGTCGCAGCCCGCCCTGCGATCTCGCGCGCGCCCTCCCGTCCGGACCTGCGCGGACGGGCAATCGCAGCGCCGCGGCCGTCCAGCCCGGCTCCGTCGAGCAATCTTTTTGGCGGATATAGCCGGGGAACCCAGACGCGAGAGTTCAGCTCTCGTGGGCAGGTGAGTCGCGCAGCTCCAGTACGGGCTCCGTCTCCGCCAAGGGCAGCGGCTCCCACCCGCGCAGCACCTCCGGCGCGCGCATCCGTCCCCGCCCCCGCTCGCGCTGCGGCCCCGGGGCGCGAGGCACCACAAGGATCGGAAGACAAACACGAGCGACATTGATCTCCACCAAGAACCAATCAGGAACCATGAACCCTTTCCAGCAGTTGATGCGCACCAACTACACTCTCGCTACAGCGCTTGCGGTTATCGCTGTCGCGGCCGTCGCACCGCTCCGGGCGGATCCGGCAGGTCCGGCGGCATCGCCGCGGACATTTGGATCTCCGGATGACGCTGTTAAGTCCCTCGTGGCGGCCACCAAAGCCGGCGACCACTCTGCGATTGATGCGATCTTTGGTCCCGAGGTGAAAGACCTCCTGTCCGGCGACGCAAAGCAGGACGCTATCGAGTTCACCGCGTTCTCCGAGCTGATCGGGCAGTTCTCCGAATTGGTTCAGAAGGCCGACGACCGTTACGTTCTCAATCTCGGGGATCAGAACTGGCCGTTCCCCATCCCACTCGTGAAGAAGAATGGAGCCTGGTCGTTCGACACGGCGGCAGGGAAGGAAGAGATCGTCAACAGGCGCATCGGCGAAGACGAGCTGATCGCCATCGGGGTCTGCCGGACCTACCTTGCGGCCCAGCGCGAATATGCCAGCGAGGACCGCTCTGGCGGCGGAGTGCTCAAATACGCGCAAAAGCTCCGGAGCACGCCGGGGCAGAAGGATGGTCTCTATTGGCCTGCGGCGCCCGACGAGGACCCGAGTCCGTTTGGTCCGTTCATCGCCGAGGTGCACGCCGAGGGTTATGGCGGAAAGACGGCCGAAGGACAACCGCAGCCGTTTCATGGCTACCGCTTCAAGATCCTGACTGCGCAGGGTCCAGCGGCTCCCGGCGGAGCTTTCGACTATATCATCAACGGCAACATGATCGCCGGTTTCGCGCTTGTCGCCTATCCTGAGCATTGGGGCGAATCCGGGGTGATGACCTTTGTCGTCAACCAGTGGGGCAAGGTCTACGAGCGCAATTTGGGCGCCGACAGCGCCGAGATCGCTGCTGCGATGACCGAGTTCAACCCCGATCAGGATTGGGCGCTCGTAAAGTCGCCCTGATCGGCCGGATTCTCGGCGTGTCCGTCGGGTGAAGCGGTCTGCCGTGCGCTTCTCTGGCCGTGTCATTTTCCGCGGAGGCGACGTCGCCTCGCCGACCGGTGTGCATCGAACAGACTGTGACTCTGCGGCGGAGTGAGGTGTGAAACATCCGGGCTGGGGCGAGGCCCCGCTAACCCGTCTCGACGCAAATTGCAGGAAGCGAGCTTCCACCTTCGCTGAAGCTACGGTGGACATGTGCTCGCGACCTGTCCTCCGTCCTGTCCGCCGTAGCCTTGGCGGAGGTGGAAGGCCCGGCGAAGGAGGATTCAGAGGTGATTATCGCGAGCAAGCTCGCTTCCTACACCGTTCACCTGACCACATCACCCTCGCGAGTGAGCCAGCCTCATTTTGAATCGTTACGGCTAGGCCTTCGCACCAAAACCGCCGGCCCAATAGACGATCGCGGAAATCACCAGAATTAAGCCAATGATCTCCGTGCCGATCGCAGGCCCGGCAAGAATGAAGCCGCCGCCGCCGAACAAGAGAAGAAGGACCGATCCGAGAATGAGTAGGTTCATGACGACAGGATAGGCCGCAACTGCCGGCCCCGCCATGGGGCCTTACCCTCCATACGCCGGTCTCATTCCGTACACAACGTCACAAATATTTGCGCATGAAGCGGAGGGCGAGACTCCCGTCGAGCCGCCTCTGGGATACGGGTTTCGGTTCGGCGGCCCGTTCGACAGGCTTAGGGTCCCGAGCGAAGTCGAGGGAGAGCCTCGCCGTCCAGGGAATCACCGATGAGCGAAAACTCACGACGCAACGTATCAGAGCGCCATGGAGCGAGCTCGGGCGCCGCCAGGAGCGTGCAGGCAAACACTCGCCGCCCGATCTAGCGTCGGAATCCGCCAGGATGAACGTCGCCGAAACCTCCGCGGCCTCCGTCCATCCACGGACCCTCGTGGCCCCATCCACCGCGACCGCGACCCTCGATCCCGACGAGGCAGCCGAACAGGCCGAATTGGAGACCGAGGAGAATGAGGCTTCCGAGCAGAATCTTTTTGAAGTTTTTCATGGGCGGTTGACTGGATTTGCGTTGTTCACGTATTCCACCATTCCGACGGTGCCGCCGGTGGGATCGGCAATCAGGGCGAAACGGCTCCCGAACGCCGCGTCGTGCGGAGCGATCACGATCTCCCCGCCAAGCCCCGGCACGCGGGCGAGGGCTTCATCGAGATTCGCGACCCGGATGATGCCCAGCCAGCTGGGTTTTGCATCGGCCGCCTCCCGGATGACGGACACACCGCCGCGATTGAATGCGCCGCTCGAGAAAATCAATTCGGATTTCTTTCCCATTCTCGCGTCCGGCCCAACATCATAGTTGAACACCTGGCGATAAAAGTCCGCCGCGGCCTGCGGGTCTTTCACAAAGAGGTGAAACCAATTCCAGGCGCCAACCACCGGCTCGACATCAGCGGAGTCCCCGGAACTCGACTGGAGAAGGCCGACAGGGGCCCCCGCGTTGTCCGTGACGATTGCCTGCGAGCCGATCTGCGGAAAATCACGTGCCGGCGCGCGCACCACTCCGCCCGCCCTGGTCACCGTCGAGAGCGCTGCGGCAATATCGCTGACGGCAATGTAATTGATCCAGCGCGACGCGTGCTTTTCCGCCGAGGCAGAACGCTGGCGAAGCCCGGCGACCGGGTGGCCGCCATTGCTGAGCACGGTATAGATCACGTCTTTTTGCTCAAGCGTGACCGCGGTCCAGCCGAACACACCGGTGTAGAATTTCGCCGCAGCCGTGGAATCGGCCGTATGCAATTCGGCCCAGACGAACTTGCCGGGGTGGCTCTCGGCGGTTGCGGGAACGTTAAGGGCCGGGAATGCTGCGGCGCGGGTGGAGGCTGGAAACGCGGTTCCCAGCAACGCCGCGGCCGCGAAGACGGTCGCTAGTCGGCAAGCAAGTGTTGTATGCATTGTGTTCATGAGTGCAGTGAGCGCCAGGACGAGTCGCTGAAGCGGATTCAGAGTCTGCGAAAATGATACCCTAGCTCGAAAGGCCCCCCCGGAGTATGGGGTATTACCCGCGTGCGATATCCCCGACAGCGCAGCAGCGCAGCACCGCCAAACCGTGCAAAAAATGAAAGAGTTTGGGGAGACAGTACTGCAATCGATTGCGCCGTTCAGCGACTCCAGGCATCGCACCTGCCTGAATCCACGGTAGGGTTGCGCCCCATGGCGTTGAACCCGCTCCGTCGGATACAATCCATTCACGGATCAATTCATATCCAACGAAAAGTCCGAAACGCACAACCCATCATCGATTTTATGAGCAAAGTACTCGGTATCGACCTAGGCACTACGAACTCCTGCATGGCCGTCATTGAAGGCGGCGAGCCCTCAGTTCTCGAAAACTCGGAAGGCAAGCGAACCACACCATCGGTGGTTGCTTTCACCAAAACCGGCGAACGCCTCGTCGGCGAGCCCGCCAAACGGCAGGCGGTCACCAACTCCCGCAACACGATCTATTCGATCAAGCGGTTCATGGGACGGAAGTTTGACGAGGTGCAGGAGGAGATCAAACGCGTTCCCTACAAGGTGGTCCGGGCCGCCAATGGCGACGCGGCGGTCGAAGTGGAGGTGAACGGCAGGCCCAAGCAGTTCAGCCCGCCTGAGATCTCGGCCATGATTCTCGCCAAACTCAAGGCGGATGCCGAGACGCGGCTGGGCGAAACAATCACCCAGGCCGTCATCACGACTCCGGCCTATTTCAACGACTCACAACGCCAGGCAACGAAGGACGCGGGCCGCATCGCGGGCCTCGAAGTGCTCCGGATCATCAACGAGCCCACCGCCGCATCGTTGGCCTACGGTCTGGAAAAGCGCAAGGACGAGAAGATCGCGGTGTACGACCTCGGCGGCGGCACGTTCGACATCTCGGTGCTGGAACTCGGCGACGGCGTATTTCAGGTAAAGGCCACCAATGGCGACACCCACCTTGGCGGCGACGATTGGGATAATCGCCTGATGGATTGGATGCTGGACGAGTTCAAACAGCAGAACGGGATGGATCTGCGCAAACAGCCGGAAGCGCTGCAGCGCATCAAGGAAGAGGCGGAGAAAGCCAAAATCGCCCTCTCCAGCGCACTGCAGTACGACATCAATCTGCCGTTCATCACTGCGGACTCCAGCGGCCCCAAGCATCTGAGTCTGAAACTCACACGGGCCAGGATGGAGCAACTTTGCGACGCATTGTTCGAACGCACGATCGCTCCGGTCAAGGCCTGCTTGAAGGACGCCAATATCGCAGCCGCGAAGATCGATGAGTTGGTGCTGGTCGGCGGCATGACCCGGATGCCGCACGTGGTCGAGACGGCGCGCACGCTGGTCGACAAACCTCCGCACCAGGGCGTCAATCCGGACGAAGTGGTCGCCGTGGGCGCCGCGATCCAAGCCGGCGTGCTCAAGGGCGAAGTCAAGGACGTGGTGTTGCTCGATGTGACGCCGCTGTCGCTGGGCATTGAGACGCTCGGCGGGGTTTTCACCAAGCTGATCGAGCGCAACACAACAATCCCGATACGCAAGTCACAGGTCTTCTCCACCGCCGCCGACAATCAGCCCGGAGTGGAAATCCGCGTTTTGCAGGGCGAACGCCAGTTCTCGCGCGACAGCAAATCGCTCGGCAATTTCACGCTCGACAACATTCCGCCGGCTCCCCGCGGCATTCCACAGATCGAAGTCAGCTTCGACATCGATGCAAACGGCATCCTGCACGTCACAGCCAAGGATCTCGGCACCGGCAAGGAACAGAAGATCATCATCACGGCCAGCAGCGGCCTCTCCAAGGCCGAGATCGAGAAGATGCGCAAGGACGGCGAACTCCACGCCGACGAAGATCAGAAGCGCAAGGAGGAGCTTGAAACGCGCAACGACGCCGACGGCGCGGTGTACCGCACGGAAAAACTGTTGAAGGAGAATCAAGGCAGCATTTCCGAGGGCAACCGCCGCAAGATCGAATCCGTTCTCAGCACAGTGAGGGAAGCGCTCAAAGGCAGC